>Ga0310125_10000048_pt1 | contig 44549 bp, 53 predicted proteins | sample CB11b_Tmax_Bot8__FD_203508 | JGI IMG/M metagenome (GOLD analysis project Ga0310125, IMG submission 203508) | Marine microbial communities from Western Arctic Ocean, Canada - CB11b_Tmax_Bot8 | ecosystem: Environmental > Aquatic > Marine > Oceanic | place: Canada: Western Arctic Ocean | collected... | reverse complement strand
TTACGCTTTGCTATTCGTGAAGGTGGTCGTACCGTTGGAGCGGGCGTAGTTGCTAAAATCATAGAATAATAAGATTTTCTAGTTCTTTTATGAAACCAGCTCTTTGATGGAAGGCTGGTTTTGTTGTTTTTGGGCTGGTGATTTTGGGATTTCGTGGGTGGTGCTGCATTTTTATGCTGCTGCAAGAAAATGCACTACCCTGTTTCTCGCAGTTTCTAGGCGGCATCGAAACGGTCTAGGGTAGCCAATAAGTACGATGCTATTGAGTAAAATGGCTGTAAATTCGCCAAAAATTCCAATAATTATCGTAAGTATCGTGGGATATCGCAGTTTGTAAAATAGATGTTAATAAAGTCAATTGTTATCATGAAAATCGTGGTTTTCGGTCTTAGAGTTTTAAATAGGTCAAATATGCTGAAAGCCAGAGAAAAAGCGGCTTTCAGGCAAGGTTTTGCTTGACTTGAAAGTGAACCGACCTTAAAATTCGCATCCTTTTTTGGCGTTTAAAAGCTGTGCGCCCAAAAAATGGGCAGTAACTAATTAATTTTTAAGCAAAATTTTGGAGTTTTAGGTAGATGTCAAATCCGTCAGCTCAGCGAATCAGAATTCGCCTTAAGGCCTTCGATCACCGGCTGATTGATCAATCTACTCAGGAAATCGTAGATACTGCCAGACGCACTGGTGCTCAGGTCAAAGGGCCGATACCACTGCCTACAAATAAAGAGAGATTTACTGTACTGATTTCACCACACGTCAACAAAGATGCGCGGGACCAGTACGAAATTCGTACTCATAAGCGACTTCTGGATATCGTCGAGCCAACTGAGAAGACAGTTGATGCCTTGATGAAACTAGATTTGGCAGCGGGTGTGGAAGTACAAATTAGTTTAGGTTAATAGGACTAGCAGTACTTAGAAATAGAGCAGTACAGAAATAGAGCAGTACAGAAATACAGAAAGAAAGTAGTAAAACAAATACCAGGCAATAGAGCATTCAGTCCTCTTTGCCCTTTATAAAAGTTTTGGCGCACTGATATTTATGTCACTCATGAGTGGTGACACACATAGTGTAACGCGTCAGCGGCCATAGCGGGTTTTAGCCCCGTGCACGATGAGGTTTATAACAATGTCGATTGGTTTAGTCGGTCGAAAAAGCGGTATGACACGCGTTTTCACTGAAGATGGCACATCTATTCCTGTAACGGTTGTAGAAGTACAACCAAACCGGGTTACTCAAATTAAAACCGCGGAAACAGATGGTTATAGTGCTATTCAAGTCACTATGGGCGCGCGTCGTGCATCTCGTGTAAGTAAATCGCTTGCTGGTCATTTTGCTAAAGCAAATACAGAAGCTGGTTCTGGTCTTTGGGAGTTTCGCACTGAAGGGGAAGAAGCAGCAGAACTAGCAATGGGTAGTGAAATTAAGGTAGATCAATTCGAAGCGGGACAGAAAGTAGATGTTACCGGTACTTCGAAAGGTAAAGGTTTCCAAGGCGGTGTTAAGCGCCACAATTTTCAAATGCAAGATGCAACACACGGTAACTCAATTTCTCACCGTGCTCCTGGATCGATTGGTCAGTGTCAAACACCAGGTAGAGTATGGAAAGGTAAGAAAATGGCCGGTCAAATGGGAAATGTTAGAAAGACTACTCAATCTTTAGAAGTGATAAGAGTTGATCTTGATAATAATCTTCTTCTTATCAAAGGTGCCCTTCCAGGTGCTACAGGATCAAACGTTATAGTCCGTCCAGCAATTAAAACCAAAGGGTAAGCAATGGAACTTAATCTTGCATTACCCGGAAAGAAGACGGGCAAAGAAAAAATCTCATTATCTGATGAATCATTCGGTCGCGAATACAACGAGCCTCTAGTTCACCAGACAGTTGTTACTTATTTGGCTGGTGCTCGCCAAGGCAGCGTTAAGCAAAAGACTCGTTCAGAAGTGCGTGGTGGTGGACGCAAACCATGGCGTCAAAAGGGAACCGGCCGAGCGCGTGCCGGAACTATTCGAAGCCCAATCTGGCGTAGCGGTGGTGTTACCTTCGCAGCCAAGCCACAAGATCACAGTAAGAAACTTAATAAGAAAATGTACCGCGGTGCAATGCAGTGCATCCTTTCAGAGCTAATCAGGAAAGAAAGATTATTCGTAGTAAACGAATTCGCGCTGCAATCTCACAAGACCAAAGATCTGGTCAACAAACTCAAAGAATTTGAATTAGATAACGTTTTGATTGTTTCAGATCAAGTCGAGAATAACTTGTACTTGGCTGCTAGAAACTTGCACAAGGTTGACGTGTTAGATGTTGCCGGCGTTGATCCCGTTAGCTTGATTGGATTTGATAACGTGTTGATAACAGTTGCTGCTCTTAAGAAGGTTGAGGAGATGTTGTCATGACACCAGAGCGTATGTACACAGTAATTCTTGGACCTCATGTGTCAGAAAAAACGACTATCTTGGGTGAAGAAAACAATCAGTACACATTCAGAGTGGCTATGGATGCTACTAAGCCTGAAATTAAGGCGGCCGTTGAAGGAATATTCGAAGTAGCTGTCGAAGACCTTCAGGTATTGAATGTTAAAGGTAAAACCAAGCGGACCAATCGCGGTAAAATTCGTCGTCGCTCAAATTGGAAAAAAGCCTACGTAAGACTGGAAGCAGGTCATGAAATTGATCTAGCTGATGTTGGGTAGCGGGGATAAAGGGTTAAATCATGCCAGTAGTTAAGTGTAAACCAACTTCTCCAGGGCGCCGATTTGTCGTCAAGATTGTGAATCCTGACCTGCATAAGGGTGCTCCGTATGCGCCGTTGACAGCCCCCAAGCCAAAGAATGGTGGACGCAATAATAAAGGTCGAATTACTACCCGTCACCAAGGTGGCGGTCACAAGCAGAAGTATCGAATTATTGATTTTCGCCGCAATAAAGACGGAATCGAAGCCAAAGTAGAGCGGCTTGAATACGATCCTAACCGTTCCGCGAACATTGCTTTATTGCTTTATGCCGATGGTGAGCGCCGTTACATCATTGCACCAGGCAAAGTCAGTGCTGGTGACGTCTTGATGTCCGGTGAAGACTCCTCAATAAAAGTAGGTAACTGCCTACCACTTAGAAATATTCCACTGGGTAGCACAGTCCATTGCTTGGAAATGAAACCAGGTAAAGGTGCTCAAATAGCCCGTAGTGCGGGAACTTCATTGCAGTTGGTTGCCCGCGAAGGTGATTACGCCACATTGCGATTACGCTCTGGAGAAATGAGAAAAGTACTTTCCGATTGTCGCGCGACATTGGGCGAAGTATCGAATTCAGAACATAGCTTGCGCTCACTCGGTAAAGCCGGTGCCAAACGCTGGAGAGGTGTTAGACCAACAGTTCGTGGTGTTGCCATGAATCCAGTTGATCACCCACATGGTGGTGGTGAAGGTAGAACGTCTGGTGGACGTCATCCTGTATCGCCTTGGGGCACACCGACTAAAGGTTATAAAACAAGATCTAATAAGCGAACGGATAAAATGATTGTCCGTCGCAGAAATTCAAGCCGCTAAGGCCGAATAGGGGAAACTAAGCGTGCCACGTTCACTAAAAAAAGGTCCATTTATTGATCTCCACTTGATGAAGAAAGTGCAGACTGCTGTTGAGATCAATGATAAGCGTCCGATCAAAACTTGGTCGAGGCGCTCAATGATCTCTCCAGATATGTTGGGTCTAACAATTGCTGTACACAATGGCCGTCAGCATGTTCCTGTTTTCGTAAGTGAAGACATGGTTGGACACAAGCTGGGTGAATTCGCTGTTACTCGTACCTATCGCGGGCACAATGCAGATAAGAAAGTACGTTAGGGGGCTGAAATGGAAGTAAGAGCAAGATTGAAAGGCGCACGCCTCTCAGCACAAAAAGCCAGACTGGTTGCAGACCAGGTGCGTGGCAAGGCTGTCGAAGAAGCACTAGAAGTGCTGTCTTATAGCCCAAGAAAAGGTGCAGCAATAATCAAGAAAATTTTGAATTCTGCCATCGCTAACGCTGAACATAATGAAGGCGCTGATGTAGATGAACTAAAAGTATCAACGATTTGTGTTGATGAAGGTATGACCATGAAACGCATTATGCCAAGAGCAAAAGGTCGCGCAGATCGGATTCTTAAGCGTTCATGTCACATAACAATTACGATCGCTGATAGCTAGGAGTATCGGATGGGTCAAAAAGTACATCCAACTGGAATTCGACTTGGCATAGTCAAGAAGCACACGTCTGTGTGGTATGCCGAAGGTCAAGATTATGCAGACAACCTGTTGGTTGATTTGCATGTTCGTGACTTTGTGAAGAAACGATTAGCAAACGCGTCGGTTTCTCGAGTTGAAATTGAACGACCAGCACAGACAGCTAAGTTAACTATTTACACCGCGCGACCGGGTATCGTAATTGGTAAGAAAGGCGAAGATGTTGAAGCTCTGCGTGGAATTCTTACTGAAAAGATGGGTATTCCTGTTCAGATTAATATTGAAGAAATTCGTAAGCCTGATCTTGATGCTCAATTGGTAGCAGAGAGCGTGGCTTCTCAGCTAGAGCGTCGAGTAATGTTTCGACGTGCTATGAAGCGCGCAGTACAAAATGCTATGCGTCAGGGGGCTGAGGGGATCAAGGTACAGGTTGGTGGTCGATTAGGCGGAGCAGAGATTGCGCGCTCAGAATGGTATCGCGAAGGTCGCGTGCCTTTGCACACTTTGCGTGCAGACATCGATTATGCAACATCTGAAGCAAGCACTACTTACGGCATCATTGGTGTAAAAGTGTGGATATTTAAAGGTGAGATTTTGGATCTGGACGAGGCCGTCGTGCCCGCACAAACCCAGGCCAACTAGAGGAATAAGAACGTGTTACAACCGAAGCGCACAAAATTTCGCAAAATGATGAAAGGCCGTAATAGAGGTCTTGCACATCGTGGTAGCAATGTTGATTTTGGTGAATACGGTTTGAAAGCCATTTCCCGTGGCCGATTGACAGCGCGTCAGATCGAAGCGGCTCGTCGAGCAATGACACGACACGTAAAACGTGGCGGAAAAATCTGGATTCGTGTGTTCCCTGATAAGCCAATTACTCAGAAGCCATTGGAAGTTCGTCAGGGTAAGGGTAAAGGCAATGTTGAGTACTGGGTTGCCCAGATTCAACCGGGCCGAATTATGTTTGAGATCGCAGGTGTTGATGAAGTTCTTGCGCGTGAGGCATTTGACCTTGCTGCGGCAAAACTTCCTTTTGAAACAGCCTTTGTTAAGCGGACGGTAATGTAATGAAAGCGAACGAATTGAGAGAAAAATCTGTAGAGGAGCTGCAATCTCATTTGCAGACACTTTACAAAGATCAGTTTAACAATCGCATGCAGCACGGCACTGGACAGCTAGGTCAAGTTCATTTGATCGGTGATGTGCGCAGAAGCATTGCCAGAGTCAAAACTATTATTACTGAAAAACAGAGAAGTGGATCCTAATCATGTCGGAAAGTGAACACCAAGAGAAAGCAGCTCGCACGGTTTCCGGTAAGGTGATCAGCAACAAGATGGATAAGTCCATTGTTGTGATGATTGAGCGCCGAGTGAAACACCCTGTATACGGAAAAATTATTAAGCGCTCTACTAAAATACATGCCCATGATGCAGAAAATGCATGTCAGGCGGGCGATGAAGTAACAATTAAAGAAGTGACCCCAATATCAAAAACCAAATCTTGGTCTTTGGTATCGATAGATGGGCGCGCTACACAAGTTTAATAGTATCAAAAGAATTAGATCTGTATTCCTTAATCGAATACATGATGGAGTGAATCGATGATTCAAGTGCAATCTTATTTAGATGTCGCAGATAACAGCGGTGCACGGCGGGTAATGTGTATCAAGGTTTTGGGTGGTTCTCATCGCCGTTATGCACGTATAGGTGATGTCATTAAAGTAAGTGTTAAGGAAGCAATTCCTCGTGGAAAAGTAAAAAAAGGGCAGGTGATCACAGCGCTTGTAGTTCGCACTAAGAAAGGTGTGCGACGCAGTGACGGTTCATTAATTAAGTTCGATGATAATGCGGCAATTTTACTTAACGCACAGGATGCGCCAATTGGTACACGTGTATTTGGCCCAGTGACAAGAGAACTTCGTAATGAGAAGTTCATGCGAATTATTTCGCTGGCACCTGAAGTCCTTTAGGATTTACTGGCAGAGCCACAGAGATTAAGAGAGATATAGAGCACCATGAACAAAATAAAACGTGAAGATGAAGTGATAGTTATCACTGGTAAAGACAAAGGTAAGCGTGGAACTGTTTCTCGATTACTCGGCAAAGATAGAATAATTGTTGCCGGTGTAAATATGGTTAAACGTCATACTAAGGCAAACCCTAACGCTGGTCAGCCTGGTGGAATTATTGAAAAAGAAGCTTCGCTTCATGTTTCAAATATAGCGATTTTTAATGCAGAGACTAATAAAGCCGACCGAGTTGGCATTGCAGTTTCTGATGAAGGCGATAAGAAGCGAATCTTCAAATCAAATGGTCAGGACGTAGATTAAACACTGGTAGGTTGCCAAAAATGGCTCAGTTTAGAGAATTTTATAAAAAAGAAGTTATACCGGCATTAACTGCTCAGTTCAGTTATGACAACCCGATGCGTGTTCCAAAAGTCACTAAGGTGGTTTTAAACATGGGGCTTGGTGAGGCTGTATCTGACAAGAAGATACTTGAAAATGCCGCAGGCGATCTAACTCAGATTAGTGGTCAGAAAGTCGTTATTACTAAAGCTCGCAAATCAATTGCTGGCTTCAAGATTAGAGAAGGCTGGCCCGTGGGTTGTAAAGTGACTCTTCGTGGCGAACGCATGTACGAGTTTCTTGAAAGGTTAGTGAGTATTGCGATTCCTCGGATCAGAGACTTTAGAGGGCTTAGCCCGAAGGCATTTGATGGTCGTGGAAATTTTGCCATGGGCGTTAATGAACAAATTATTTTCCCGGAAATCGATTACGATAAAATCGATACTTTGCGGGGCTTAGACATCACGATTACCACAACGGCAACATCTGATGAAGAAGGTAGGGCGCTACTAACAGCTATGCGTTTTCCATTCCGGGCATTGACTCCAGCAGCTGATGAAGCTTCTGCTAAGAAAGAAGCAGAACCTTTAGTTGAAGAAAAAGCTGAGGAAAGAGTCGAAGAAAAAGCTAAAGAAGCGCCTGTAGCCGAAGAGGCCAGCGCTGCTGAAGAACAAGCACCTGCGGCAGAAGAAAAGCCTGCGGCAGAAGAAAAGCCTGCGGCAGAAGAAAAACCTGCGGCAGAAGAAAAACCTGCGGCAGAAGAAAAACCTGCGGCAGAAGAAAAGCCTGCGGTAGAAGAAAAACCTGCGGCAGAAGAAAAGCCTGCGGTAGAAGAAAAGCCTGCGGCAGAAGAAAAGCCTGCGGCAGAAGAAAAGTCTGCGGCAGGGAAAAAGTCTGCGGCAGGGAAAAAGTCTGCGGCAGGGGAAAAGTCTGCGGCAGGGAAAAAGCCTGCAGCTGATGAAGCGCCTGCAGATAAAGAGGAGTCCTGATCCATGGCTAAGACTTCAATGATAGCCAGAGAAAACAAGCGTTCGAAAACTGTTGCGAAGTTCGCAGCTAAAAGAGCTGCCCTGAAAGCTATTCTCAGTGATGTGAATGCAAGCGACGACGAGAAGTGGGAAGCGCAGGTAAAGTTTCAGAAACTACCTCGTGATGCTAGCCCAATTCGACAACAGCGACGTTGTCAAATCACTGGTCGTCCGCGCGGAGTTTATCGAAAATTTGGACTTTGTCGTAATAAGTTGCGTGAAGCAGCAATGCGCGGTGATGTACCTGGACTAACCAAGGCAAGTTGGTAATTGGGAGAAGAAATATGAGCATGTCAGATCCTATTGCAGATTTCTTAACCCGCGTACGCAATGCGCAGATGGCACAGCTGCCTACGGTTAGCTGTCCGTCTTCGAAGATTAAAGTTGCGTTAAGTAAGGTTTTGGAAGGCGAAGGTTATATAAACGGATATTCCGTTCAGGAACTCGAAGGTAAGTCAGAGCTCACTGTTGATCTGAAATACTTTTCTGGTAAGCCTGTTATTGAAGAGATTAAGAGAGTCAGTCGACCCGGTTTGCGTTCTTATAAAGGTAAAGAAGATTTGCCCAAGAATAGAGCTGGATTAGGAGTGGCAATATTGTCAACCAATCGTGGGTTGATGACTGACAAGCAAGCACAAGCCTCAGGAATTGGTGGCGAAGTTTTGTGTACAGTTTTCTAATCGTATTTTTAAATACGAAGTTAGTTAAAGAGCAACGAAGATATGTCCAGAGTAGCAAAAAACCCAGTAGCAATACCGAAGGGTGTAGAAACTAAAATTTCAGATACTGAAGTTTCCATTAAAGGAAGCAAAGGTAACTTAAATCTCGAATTGCATCGTCTTGTAATTGTAGCTCAAGACGGTGAAGAGTTAAAAGTTTCTGCAAAAGATGCATCAAGCTCCGCCAGTGCGATGGCAGGCACGTTTCGATCATTAATTAATAATATGGTTGTTGGAGTTAGCCAAGGATTTGAGAAGAAACTAGAACTTCAAGGTGTAGGCTATCGTGCTAAAGCTCAGGGGGCATCAGTTAACTTGACAGTGGGATATTCACACCCAATTAACTACAAACTTCCTGCTGGAGTTACAGTTGATACTCCAAGCCAGACAGAGATTGTTATAACAGGTGCCGATAAGCAATTAGTTGGTCAGGTAGCTGCTGAACTTAGAGATTTTCGACCGCCTGAACCATATAAAGGGAAGGGAATTCGCTACGCTGATGAGCGTGTGTACAGAAAAGAAGCGAAGAAGAAATAGGATTTAAGTTATGAGCGTTAAGAGATTAGCTCGTTTGCGTAGAGCACGACGAGCCAGAGCAAAAATAAGTGAACTTCGGGTAAACCGGTTATGTGTGTATCGCTCACCGCGGCACATATATGCGCAGGTTATTTCGCCCATGGGAAACCAAGTTTTGGCGAGTGCTTCAACCGTTGAGAAAGTGGGCAAAGGCGGAGCTACTGGCAACATCGACGCCGCAGGCAGAATTGGAAAACTTATTGCTGAACGTGCTAAGGCCGCAGGCATAGAGAAGGTCGCTTTTGACCGCTCCGGTTATGCGTATCATGGTCGAGTGAAAGCTCTGGCTGAAGCTGCACGTGAAGGCGGACTGGAATTTTAACAGGTTATAGATATGGCATTTAAAGACGATCCAGGTAAGAACGAAGAAGGACTGCAGGAAAAACTAATCCAAGTTAACCGGGTAGCTAAAGTGGTTAAAGGTGGACGAATTTTCGGATTCACCGCTTTGACTGCAGTAGGCGATGGTAACGGGCGAGTTGGTTTTGGCCGAGGCAAGGCTCGTGAAGTTCCTCTAGCGATTCAGAAGGCGATGGAATCGGCAAGACGCAACATGATTTCTGTAAACCTGGACGGTCATACGCTGCAATACCCAATTAAAGCTCGACACGGGGCTTCAAAAGTCTATATGCAACCAGCATCAGAAGGTACGGGTATTATCGCCGGTGGTGCGATGCGGGCTATTCTTGAATTGGCTGGTGTGCAAAATGTTTTAGCAAAATGTTATGGATCAACCAATCCAGTCAATGTGGTTAACGCTACTTTTAAAGGATTGCGAGATATGAGTTCGCCTGAAGACGTTGCTGCTAAACGTGGCAAGACAGTCGAAGAAATCGTAGGTTAGGGAAATGGCTAAGAAAACAGTCAAAATAACGCTAGTACGCAGCCCAATTGGCACTATAGGCAAGCATCGCTTGTCACTAAAAGGCCTCGGACTGAACCGTATGCATCAAACTGTTGAGTTGGAAGACACCCCAGCGGTGCGTGGAATGATTAATAAAGTCAGTTACATGCTGACCGTAGACTGAGGGAATCGAAATGCAATTAAACACATTGAGTCCGGCTCCCGGTAGCACTAAAGCGAAGAAACGAGTTGGTCGTGGTATTGGCAGCGGATGGGGTAAAACCTGCGGTACTGGCCATAAGGGTCAGAAGTCACGAACAGGTGGAACTGTTAGACCTGGTTTCGAGGGCGGCCAAATGCCTTTGCAAATGCGTTTGCCAAAATATGGTTTTAGTTCACGTATTGGTCGCAAAACTGCGGAAGTTCGTACTTCGGAATTGAACCAAGTAGACGCTGATGTGATTACAGTTGAAGCTTTACGGAAAGCGAATTTGATTACTGCAAATATTACTCGAGTAAAAGTAATGCTTTCCGGAGATGTAACTAAAGCAGTTACTGTTGACGGTCTAGGAGTTACTAAAGGTGCTCGAGTAGCGATCGAAGCAGCGGGTGGCAAAATTATTGAAGCTACTCCAGTGGATGAAAAGCCAGGCAAGCTAGCGAAGAAACCAGCTAAAGCTGGGGCGAAAACGGAAACTAAGAAAGTAGCCAAGGCTGAGGATTTGGCTAAAGAAAAGCGAGCTGAAGTATCTTCAGATAATTCTGGTGAAATCGAAGCGGAATAGGAAACACTTTTTCTTAATAAATATTGAGACGCACTGTTAAATAAATGGCAAATAAACCAAACATCAATCCAGAAAACATTGGCGCCGGCCTTGGTGAGCTGAAAGCTCGCCTATTGTTTTTGCTATTTGCTCTTTTGGTCTATCGAATAGGTACTCACATTCCTGTGCCAGGAATAGATCCCATTCAGTTATCGCAATTTTTTACTAATCAAGAAGGCACACTCACTGACATGGTTAATATGTTTGGTGGTGGAGCACTAGAGAGAATGAGCATATTGGCTCTGGGCATTATGCCCTATATATCAGCGTCAATTATTATGCAGCTACTCACTGCAGTGAGTCCGCAGCTTGATCAATTAAAGAAAGAGGGGGAATCTGGTCGTCGTAAGATTTCCCAATATACGAGATACGGGGCATTGGTTTTAGCGACGGTTCAGGGCACGGGTATGACAGTAGGGCTTCTGGCACCAATGGCCTATGCGCCCGGTCTTGCTTTCAATCTGACAGCAATTATTTCCCTAGTCACTGGAGCTATGTTCCTCATGTGGTTAGGTGAGCAGATTACTGAGAAAGGAATTGGCAACGGCATTTCAATGTTGATTTTTGCCGGCATTGTTGCAGGCTTTCCAGCTGCTATTGGTACTTCATTAACTCAAGCCTATGAAGGTCAGATAAATGGCGTTCTATTATTGGTTGTTGGCTTAATCGCAATCGGTGTTATTGCCGCTATCGTTTACGTTGAACGAGCGCAACGACGAATTACAGTCAACTATGCGAAGCGCCAGCAAGGGCGGAAGATGTATCAGGCGCAAGCTAGCCACCTACCCTTGAAGATTAATATGGCTGGTGTAATTCCTGCTATTTTTGCCAGCAGTATTCTTTTGTTTCCAGCGTCCCTTGGTCAGTGGTTTGGTCAATCTGAAGGATCGGAGTGGTTGCAGGAAATTGCGTTTTTAATTGGTCCCGGGCAGCCGCTGTATATAATTATTTTTAGTGTCATGATCATTTTCTTCTGTTTCTTCTACACAGCTTTGGTGTTTAACCCCAGAGACGTTGCAGAAAATTTGAAGCGATCCGGTGCCTTTATTCCTGGAATTAGACCAGGCGAGCACACTGCAAAATACATCGACGGAGTTATCACGCGTCTTACAATGTTTGGTGCCGTGTATATAACATTGGTGTGTTTACTACCAAATTTCATGCAAATGCTCGCTAACGTCCCGTTTAACTTGGGTGGAACAGCACTGCTTATTTCTGTAGTTGTAACTATGGACTTTTGGTCTCAGGTTCAATCTCATCTGATGTCTCATCAGTATGATGGTCTGATGAAGAAATCGAAACTAGGCAACTATGGCCGCAGTGGTATATAGAGGTCGGAGCGAATATTAGTTTGAAAGTTATTCATTAATAACTGAAGACTAATGGAGAAAATTATGAAAGTTAGAGCATCAGTAAAAAAGATCTGCCGAAATTGCAAAGTAATCAAACGCAATGGCTCGGTGCGAGTAATTTGTAAAGCTGAACCTCGTCACAAACAGAGACAAGGTTAGTTTTAAAAGTAGCAAATAACTAATTAGAAAGTAAATTGGAGTAATTCTATGGCACGTATTGCCGGGGTTAACATACCAGACAACAAGCATATCGTAATTTCATTGCGTTATGTCTATGGCATTGGCCCAACGACTGCGAGTGCCATTTGTAAGAGTGCTGGTATAGAGCCATCAACCAAGACAATCGACCTAAGTCCTGAGCAATTAGACGAAGTTCGTGCAGAAGTGACTAAGGTTCCAACAGAAGGCGATTTACGACGAGAAATTTCCATGAATATTAAACGCTTAATGGATCTCGGTTGTAACCGGGGCATTCGTCATCGCCGCTCACTACCAGTTAGAGGGCAACGCACAAAGACTAACGCTCGGACCAGAAAAGGGCCTCGTAAACCTATACGTAAGTAGATTGAGACTTTAGAGATAGACGGAAAATTTTATGGCTAACCCAGATACTAAGACGACAAAAAAGAAAGCACGCACAGCTGTCATTGATGGCATTGCCTTCATTCATGCGTCATTTAATAATACCATTATTACTATTACTGATCGCCAGGGTAATGCGCTAAGTTGGGCAACTGCAGGTGGATCAGGATTTAGAGGCTCGCGAAAAAGTACACCTTTCGCGGCTCAAGTAGCGGCCGAAAAAGCTGGCAAGGCTGCAATTGATCTTTATGGGTTGAAAAATCTAGATGTAAGAGTAAATGGACCAGGGCCAGGCCGTGAGTCGGCAGTGAGAGCATTAAATACTTGTGGGTTAAGAGTGGGAAACATCACTGATGTAACCCCAATACCCCACAATGGTTGTAGACCGCCGAAGAAACGGCGAGTGTAAAATTAGAATTGGGTTCGGACCCTTATCGTTCAAGTCCATATTTTAGATCAGGAGACCAATTATGGCCCGCTATTTAGGCCCAAAGTGTAAGTTAGCCCGCCGCGAAGGAACCGATTTATTCCTCAAGAGTGGCGTTCGCCCAATCGACAGCAAGTGCAAGACGGATACTATTCCAGGCCAGCACGGTCAGCGTCGTGGACGTTTGTCAGATTATGGCGTGCAGCTTCGAGAAAAACAAAAAGTTCGTCGAACCTATGGCGTGCTGGAGAAGCAATTTCGTGGCTACTATAAAGAAGCAGCTCGGTTGACGGGTGCTACAGGAGAGAACTTACTACAACTACTGGAATGTCGCTTAGACAACGTAGTTTATAGAATGGGGTTTGGTTCGACTCGAGCTGAATCTCGTCAATTAGTGGCTCACAAGTCAATCACTGTTAATGGTGATGTCGTAAATATCGCTTCTTATCAAATTAGAGAAGGGGATGTTGTTTCAATTAGACAGAAGGCAAAGGAACAGCTACGAATTAAATCTGCATTGGAATTAGCTTCTCAGCGCAACCCTATTGAATGGGTGTCTGTTGATTCAGGCAAACTAGAAGGGCAATTTGTGCGCATGCCAGATCGCGGTGATATAGCACAAGAGATCAATGAGAACTTAATCGTCGAGCTATATTCCAAGTAGTGACTTAATCACACAAAGGGTAGATTACATGCAAATTTCTTTATCAGACTTCTTAACGCCACAAGTCATACATGTTGATGAATTCGACGAGTGTCACTCGAAAGTGGTTTTGGAGCCACTGGAACGTGGTTTTGGACACACGCTTGGAAATGCACTACGCCGTATCCTTCTTTCTTCCATGCCTGGTAGTGCTGTTGAAGAAGTAGAAATTGATGGTGTAGTTCATGAGTACAGCACGATCGAGGGTGTTCGCGAAGATGTAATTGAAATTCTTCTGAATTTGAAAGGCGTCGCTGTAGTTCTGAACAACAAGGAAGAAGTTGTTCTGAATCTATCAAAGAAAGGTTCGGGTAATGTCACAGCTGGTGATATTGAAACCGACCATGACGTTGAAGTAATTAACCCCGATCACGTAATTGCCCACCTCAATACTAATGGCAACCTAAACATGCGTCTAACCATACGTAAGGGTCGAGGTTATTCACCTGCTGAATCACGAGCGTCAGAAGATGAAGAAACTAGATCAGTAGGCAAGCTTCTACTTGATGCGTCATATAGTCCAGTGATTCGAGTTTCCTATTCAGTAGAAAATGCTCGAGTAGAGCAGCGTACTGACTTGGACAAATTGATTATCGATCTCGAAACTAATGGCTCAATCGATCCTGAAGAATCGATTCGCCGTGCAGCTACTATTCTGCAGCATCAGCTAGGTGTTTTCGTTGACCTGCAAAGCGAAATAATCGCCGAACCTGAAGAACATGAAGACGAAATTGATCCTATCTTGCTTAGACCTGTAGATGATTTAGAGCTAACGGTTCGATCAGCTAATTGTCTGAAAGCAGAAGATATTTATTACATAGGTGATCTTATTCAACGTACTGAAGTAGAGTTGTTAAAAACTCCTAACTTGGGAAAGAAATCGCTAACAGAAATTAAAGACGTATTGGCTACACGTGGACTCTCTTTAGGTCTTCGTTTGGAAAACTGGCCTCCTTCTAGTCTTAAATCTGATGATCAATTTTCCTAAAGTGCTTAACAAAGAACGGTTATAAATTATTGTTCAGAGTCTAATTCAATAACTCTGAACAGGTGTAAAAAAAGGGTATAGAAAAATGCGCCATCGTCATAGCGGTCGCCAACTAAATAGAAACAGTTCGCACCGGCAAGCCATGTTTCGAAATATGACTTCGTCATTGGTCGAACATGAGATTATCAAAACCACGCTAATCAAGGCAAAAGAGTTGCGTTCTGTAGCAGAACCATTGATTACCTTGGCCAAAAACGACAGTGTGGCGAATCGACGCCTGGCATTTAGCCGCACACGAAATAAATCCACTGTTGGTAAACTATTCACTGAACTGGGGCCTCGCTATGTCGACCGTCCGGGTGGCTATATACGCATTCTTAAGTGTGGTGAGCGTGCTGGGGACAAAACAACCATGGCTTATGTGGAATTAGTTGATCGTCCACTGAAAGATAAAGAAGAAGTTGAAACCGCGGTAGCAGAAGAGGAATAAATCCTACTGATTCAGTAGGTCTCTAAGAGAGCCGAGTTATTCACTCGGCTTTTTTATTTTGAAATCAAGATCACCTTAGCTTTCGTATTAATACGAATCCCTCCATAGTGTATTAGTTTCTGAGATTATACATATGACAAGTTCATTTCATCCACCTGTTCGAACACTAATGGGGCCAGGACCGTCAGATGTAAATCCGCGCATTCTGGAAGCTCTCTCGCGGCCGACGATCGGTCACTTGGATCCAGCATTTGTCGGAATGATGGATGAACTCAAAGAGCTTCTTCAGTTCGCTTTTCAAACCAAGAATGCCTTAACTCTTCCCATATCCGCGCCGGGTTCGGCCGGAATGGAAACAGCTTTCGCTAATCTATTAGAACAAGGTGATAGGGTAATTGTTTGTCAGAATGGAGTGTTTGGAGGGCGCATGAAAGAGAATGTTGAGCGCTGTGGTGCCACTGCTATAATGGTTGAAGATGACTGGGGCAGCGCAGTCGACGTAGATAAAGTCGAACAAGCTCTTAGTGAGAACCCTGATGTTAAGGCCTTAGCATTTGTTCACGCAGAAACCTCTACCGGCGCTCGTAGTGATGCAGAAACACTCTGTGGCTTAGCGCAAAAATACGATTGTTTATCAATTGTTGACGCTGTGACGTCATTGGGGGGCGTCGAGTTATGTGTAGATAATTGGGGCATCGACGCTATTTATTCTGGTACTCAAAAATGTTTATCCTGTGTGCCAGGTTTGTCTCCGATTAGTTTTTCAGATCGAGCCGCCGAAGTAATTAAAACTCGTAAGACAAAAGTACAGTCATGGTTTCTCGATTTAAATTTGGTGATGGGCTATTGGGGCAGTGATGCTAAACGTTCTTATCATCATACTGCGCCAGTCAATTCTCTTTACGCTCTGCATGAATCGTTAGTTGTGCTGCAAGAGGAAGGGTTGGAGAATGCCTGGCGGCGTCATGCTATCAATCACCAAGCTTTTGCTGCTGGTATCGAAGCGCTCGGGTTGTCATTCGTCGTGGCTGAAGAATTTCGATTACCGCAATTGAATGCGGTTGGATTTCCTGAATCAGTTGATGATGCTGGTGTTCGATCTGCGCTTCTCAATGATTACAATCTTGAAATTGGTGCTGGTCTCGGCAGACTCGCGGGCAAAGTTTGGCGGATCGGATTAATGGGATTCGCGAGTAATAAAAAGAATGTATTTCTTTGTCTGTCTGCGCTCGCTAATGTGCTAACTAACATGAATTTTGCCGCCAATGGTGCTAAAGCAATAGCTGCTAGCGAAGCTATCTATTCATCGGATTAAATCCAAGTCTGCTCCCATCAATGCAAGCCAAAGTTGGCATGTCAACTAGATCATTGGAGTAGATGCTCATGAAAGAAATGTCGGTTCGAGACACAATCGAACTTATATTGCTCTCTGCCGTTTGGGGATCATCATTCCTTTTTCTGCGAGTTGCGGCACCAGAATTTGGCCCAGTATTTCTGGTTGAGATGCGAGTACTCACAGCATTGATAGTTTTGTTACCCATCTGTATTTATCTCGGATCGCACCAAGAGATTGTTAACAACTGGAAAATGATTTTAATCGTCAGTCTTACGAATATGTCGATTCCTTTTTGCTTGTTTGCGTTTGCCGCTCTCTTTCTGAATGCAGGATTTGCTTCCATCTTAAATACAACTGTTCCATTTTTCTCCGCGATAATTGCTTATTTACTTTTCAGGCACAAAATGAGAATGGGAAGCATCTTCGGATTATTTATTGGATTTATTGGTGTTGCTGTACTTGTATTGGATCCGGCTAATACTATTTTTGAAGGTGGGAGTTTATTGGCAGTAGGTTTCGCCTTAGTGGCTTGCGCTTTATATGGGCTAGCAATAAATTTGGTCGCAAATAGACTGCAGAACATTTCGGGCCTGGCTATAACTACCGGTAGTCTTTTCTATTCAAGTATCTTTCTATTTCCATTCGCGATCTGGCAGCAGCCAGAGACGATGCCTGAGGGATCGATTTGGTTGAGCGTTGTAGCCTTGGGAGTGTTCTGTACGGGAGCGGCCTATATAATGTTCTATCGTCTTATTGCCAGAATTGGTTCCCACCGGGCAATCATGACGACTTACCTCGTGCCGCTATTTAGTCTTCTCTGGGGGAACATATTTCTTGCGGAAAAGATTACATTATTTATGGGTTTTGGCTTTATTCTCATTTTATTAGGAGTTGGCCTAACAACAGGGAAAATGCCTAGAATTGCTATACTTACCAAGTAAGAATAGACCCACAAAGGTTTTAGTTGAGTCATAGATATGAGGATTAGCAGATAGGCTGGTATAAAAGGTAGTTAAGTAGCTAATATTGATGGTTAACTGGCATGCCACACGCTTTTCAGTTTCACAAATTTACAAAATCTATCTAGTAAATTCTTATCAATTAATTACTAATGGCTGTTAGCAACATCGTCACCTTCAACAGGAAGAGCCATTGCGGTTAACCTAGGGCCTGTTTGTAACATAATGTATTGACGACCTTGGTGAACCCAGGTACTCATGCCATAGCGGCTACGATCAGGAACTTCGATAGAACCTTGAATCTCGCCGCTTTGCTTGTCGATAGCATATAGCATAGGCGTACCATCAGTTTTTGTGTCTGAGTAAACCAGCATATTGGCAGTTACAACCATAGGTACTAAATTACCTGTGCCCGTATTACCAACATCGATGCCTTCCAGTGCGGGTGAGTTTTTCACCCTTGCTGGTGTTTCACCGGTAGGAATCATCCATGCATGTTCGCCAGTGTTCATATCAATAGCGGTGATTCGGCTATAGGGTGGCTTATACAATGGGATTCCAGCTGGATGTCTTGGGGCTCCTGCGCTGGGTCCATTAGCGTACATCGCGTAAGTAGTTCCAGTTGGCTCAGCATATTGAAGATCAGCTTCCTCACCTGGTACTAGTTGAATTGGACTACATGCTGTATGTGATGACACATAGAGATAGCCAGTAGTTGGATCGGCTACCGCTGGTGCCGTAATGTTCGCTCCACCACCACCACCTGGACAGAACATTGAGGCCCGCTTGCCGATGTTATTGTCGCGATGAATTGGTGGATTAAACAATGGCCCCATTTCATATTCAGCAAAAGCCTCGATTGCTTGTTGTCGAATTTCTGGAGTGAAGTTAGCGAGGTCATCAATGCCGACGCCTTGGATATCATACGGAGCAGGCTTTGTTGGGAATGGCTGTGTTGGAGATAACACTTCGCCCGGCACAATAGATGCGGGTACAGCACGTTCTTCGATTGGCCATAGAGGTTCTCCAGTCAAACGGTTAAAAGCATAAATAAAGCTTTGCTTGGTCACTTGGGCTATCGCCGGAACTGTTCCCTGTCCAGGAATATTTAAATCTAATAACACCGGCGCGGTTGGATTGTCATAGTTCCAAATGTCGTGATGCACCATTTGGAAGTGCCATGAACGTTCTCCAGTACTAGCATCTAAAGCTATTAAGCTGGTTCCGTAAAGGTTATCACCGGGGCGGAATCCACCATAGTAATCGATTGTTGCACCATTGGTTGGAATGAAAACTAGATTGTTTTCAACATCAGCTGAGATTGGTGCCCATGAAGAAACATCACCAGTCCACTCCCAAGCGTCATTCTCCCAAGTTTCATGTCCATATTCGCCTGGCTTAGGAATCACATTGAACTTCCACAGAAATTCTCCGCTTCTGGCATCATAGGCAAGAATGTCACCTGGCACGTTTTCAATTCTGGATTGGTGGTACCCCTGCTCCGCCGAGTTACCAACGATTACAACATCGTTGACTACGATTGGGGGTGATGAGCCCGTTATGTAACCTGTTTCTAGAGGTATGCCTTCATAAGGGTCATAAGGATGTCCGAGATTGGCAAGTAAATCGACAACACCTGATTCAGGGAAGCCATCAATAGGGATTGGACTTCCAAAACCCTCTAAAGGAGATCCTGTCTTGGCATCGAGGGCAGTTAAGAAAAACCCTGGTGTGATCATATAGATAACACCACGGCCATCTACTTCGGAGTAGCCGATACCTTTGCCATAATCGGCGCGCATGGAATATTCCCAACGAGGAGTATTAGGAAGTCTATAGCTCCAGAGTTGCTCGCCAGTCTTTGGGTCTATGGCGACGACATGGCGTCTGGAACCGGCGACAGTATAAAGTATCCCATTAATATAGCTGGGGGTTGATCGTCCACTGACGGCGCCCAAGCTTGCTCCATCCCATTCCCATGCCACTTCAAGATCGCTGAAATTATCAGCGGTTATCTCATCAGCTGGAGAATATCGTGTGTGAGCATAGTCATTACCAAGGGTTGTCCACTCCACAGTGCCTTGTGCAGCGTGCAAATTGGGAGCAAGTAGAATCACAATTGCAGAACAGAGCTGGATGCTCGTTTTGAGAAATTCTGATGTTCTTATCATTATTAGCCTCTCTTCTTATTTGAGAATCAATTACAGGCCGCAAAATATCGGGAAGCTAAAGCTCCTCGATCTACAAATTCTCCCAAATAGTAATATAAAACAATGAGTTAAATTAACACAACTTCATTGTCAATCGTTGCAGCATGTTCATACGAGGCTACCTGATGCACCCCTATTTGTCTATTCAGAATCTTTTCTAATATCCCATGAAAGTTCAGGAACAATGGTCTCTGTAGCTCATAATCCGGGCATATCGAAGCCGTTACTGCTGAGTTCTGCAGTAAGATTAATCAGTTGTGCCTTAGTCATTTCCGTTAGAGGTGGTCGAACTCGGTACCAAAAGGAATCGCCACTGAAAATTGCCGTGGCGGCTTTCAATGCAGGGATCATGGGGTAATTTTGGAATATCTCACGGACGCGATTCAAATTGTCCTGAAGACTATCGGCTTCTGCTGTCTGCCACTGCTGGTATAAATTGACGATCGCGGCTGGATTTACGTTCGCGGTAGCGGATATGCAGCCTGCACCTCCAGCACGTAAATTTTGTAAGAGAAAAACTTCAGAGCCACAAAATACTCGAAAATCATCCCAACCTTGGGAATTAAATGCCTTAGTAGTGCCCCAGTCGCCCGAGCTATCCTTTATTCCAGCTATGGTTTCTGGGTAATTCTTTACCAGTCTATCGATAAGTTCTATGGATAAGGGAGTCTGCGAAAAGGCGGGAATATGATAAAGGTAAATCCTGAGATTAGAATTCCCCACGCCCTCGATAACTGATGAGTAATAGGCGTACAGACCTTCGTCACTTACTTTTTTAAAGTAGAATGGAGGCAACATTAAAACACTTCTACAACCCAAGGAAAGTACATGGTTTGTGAGTTTAATGCTGTCAGTGAGTGCGCAACATCCGGTTCCGGGCATCATCAATTTGGGTTCTATACCAGTTGCCACCAGGTGATCAAGGAGGTCGATTTTTTCTGGAACCGACATTGAATTGGCTTCGCTATTGGTGCCGAAAACTGCGAGTCCACAGCCATGATCGGTAATCCATCGGCAATGGTCGGCGAAGCGGCTATGATTTGCAGCTAAATTTTCCTGAAATGGAGTTATGACCGGAGCCAAAACTCCACTAAATCGCTCGCTGCTCAAAAACAATCACTCCTGTTTAATGTATGGTTAAATCATGTGGTTGTAACTGATTCATAGCGATGATGCTAAACGTTGATCGTTATCAAGCTATTCGGCTATAGTCCCATATTCTCGGCAGGCTAGACAATAATTGACTTTTAAGTGAGAAGATCGTGAAACTGGTTATTGGAAATAAAAACTATTCTTCATGGTCCATGCGCCCCTGGATTTTGCTGCGTCATTTCAAACTGGATTTCGAAGAGGTACGAATACCACTTTTCGTCGATGCTTATCAGGATCGGCTTCGAGAGTATTCCCCCACATTGAAGGTGCCGGTACTACTGGATAATGATGTCTGTATCTGGGATTCTCTAGCCATACTTGAGTACCTGTCAGAGAAATATCTAGATGGTCGGGGTTTTCCGGAAAGCCAAGAAAGGCGGGGTGTCTGCCGTTCTTACTGCAGTGAAATGCACTCTGGCTTTGTAGCAATTCGCACCGCCTTGCCGATGAATTGTCGTGCTTCTCGCAGCACTGAAATATCAGAGGAAGTTAAGCTGGAGTGCCAACGAATTGACAGTTTATGGTCGCAAGCTATTGCAGATTCGGCAGGTTTTGGAGACTATCTTTTTGGTGACTTCTCTCTAGCCGATTGTATGTTCGCGCCGGTAGCGATGAGATTCAAAACTTATGGAATCCAATTGTCGAAGAATAGTCAAAAATACGTCGAAACTTTGCTTAATAATTTGGCTATTGTAGACTGGCTAGAAGACGCCAAGAATGAGACTGAGACGCTCTCTGAATATGAAATTGGATAAGATTTAACTAGCTGAAATTGTTCAATTTCTAGATTCTCTCCTCCCAAGCAAAAAAGCTCTTCAAATAAGCCGATTCTCGTCAATTTAACTTCAGAATACCGAGACATTTGACGAAAGCTGGATTTATCCCAGACCTTAGTCGCGGATTCAGTAAACCTTGTTAATTTTAACTTAGCCTTAATGGGGCTTATTGAAAATATATCTGGAATTTTTTTGCCTAGTTCGTCATCCATTTCGTATTACACCGGACACCTCGTTGTTTTTCTCAGGCAGTAAACATGAGCGTGGTATGTTTCTGGACGTAATTTTGTTGCTATAGTTAATAGTGAAGGAATCTTAAAAGTTGTTGAGGAAGCCTTAGCAGAAAAACCATGCTCTGCAGAATCCTTGAGGAAAAGCTGCCAGAAACTAGAGCAATCGTGTATCTCGCTCATCCAAATTTATGTGCCGCCGAGTTGTCGGCCCATCCTGAAGATATTGGGATAAAGTTGATTGGAAGTGGGCGGGGCAACAAGAAGATAGTGCGACTGTGCACAGGGATCATTTTCAGCAACTTTCCGTTGGCGCTGTGATGTATATGGCGAGTTTATAACGAGGCTAGACGAGACTAAGGAGATTTCAAAGTTGACCTGGAATTTTTGGAATCAAGATAAAAACTTACAAAGAGCATTGGCCAAATTCCCACATGCACCATCACATCTGCAGTATTAAACACATAATTCCAATAGGGAATATGTTGAATATCGATGAAGTCAATCACACTGCCGTATATCAGCCTGTCAAGAATATTACTGGTTCCTCCACCAACAATAAAACCGAAGCAAGCAAATTCATAACGACTTACGGAATCACCAAACCAAAGATAGACAACTACGGCTATTAATAATCCGATACTGATAAAGCCGAAAAGCCAACCCATTCCTTGGAACATGCCGAAAATCCCACCGAAGTTTCGGATATGAGTAAAATGAATTAGGTTATTGATTTCTACTGTCGTATTCAGGGCTATGTTGGCGTTAACCCATTGACCAATCAGTTGGGATATCAACAGTACTGAAATGCTAATCAGTGAGAATAGGCCGAGATTTTTTAGTTTTTCACTCACATTGATACCTTAACTTAGATCAATATATTTGGCAGGAAATAGCATACCACATTAGCTTTAGCCAGCAGATGTTGGAGACATTGCCAACTCGTGTATAGGCCTCTTAATCAACGTAAATCAGAAAAAAGAAAACATCGAAGTTGAGTGCGCCCTCTGCGCTAAAGCCTATGTAGCTGCAAAGGAAAGTAAGTGCTATATGTTGCCAGTGATCGACTTTGCTCGGGGTATTCGCTTAACAGGATTAGAATTTCTAGAATTTTTGCCTGTATTGGTTTTTAGATGATTTCTTTTGGTATTGCCCTGTTATCACCAGGTATTCCACTCATTAGTCGTTGGATAAATACAAAATTGAGACGATTTGCCTGACGTAAATTTAATATTTATTTTCCGCCGACCGACTGATCGGCATACTGGAGAATAATTCCTGAACCTTCTGCATCTAGATTGACGATGCTATGGGCGCAATTGTGCATTTGCGGTGGAGCCCACAATTCGCTCAAGGGGCGTTTTTCAAGATGGCATAGAAAAGATTTGATTAAGGCTCCATGACTTACAAGAGCAATTTTTTGCTGAGGATGGCCTGCGGCAATTTCTCCCACCGTTTCGACAGCGCGTTTTTGTAAATTGGAAAATGATTCTGCTCCTTCAACATTAAATAGGTGAGGTTCTTCCCAGAAATGGCGATAAGAATCAGGGTCTTGAACTGCTATCTCGTTATAGAGATGCCCCTCCCAGGGCCCAAGAAATATTTCCCGTAGGGAATCCAGATATTGCACGTCATGATCAGTATGTTCGAATATATGCTCTGCAGTTTGCCGAGTTCGTACACTACTGCTGCAAAACACCTGATCAAAGTCCAAATGTCGAATTCGTTCACTTAATTCCTGAGCCTGTTTTATCCCAAGATCGGTTAATTGGGATTCACTTTGACCTTGTACGCGTCGTTCTTCATTCCAGTTGGTTTGACCGTGGCGAAAAATATGTAGTTCCATTAATCCTAGACTCCTATTGCCCTTAATCAATATTTTGTGTTGTTCGCTTTATTGCATTAAGCCATCCTGCATATCTTGCTTTGCGCCAACTGGGGGTCTTTGATGGTGTGAAAACTTGGTCAAGTTGCCAGCGGGAAGTAATTGCTTCTAGCGATTCGAATGCCCCAGTTTGTAAACCAGCAACATAGGCTGCCCCCAAAGCTGTGGTTTCCGCAATTTCAGGTCGATGCACCTCACAGTCAAGTAAATCAGCCAGTTTTTGCAAAACATAGTTGTTGCGAGCCATGCCGCCGTCCACGCGCAAGTTGGCAAGAGTTGCGCCGTCCGCTGAGACAGCCTCAATTAAATCCCGAGTTTGATAACACACGGATAATAAGGCTGCGGTCACTATCTCGTTTATACCCGTATCTCTGGTCATACCGAAGATCGCGGCTCGAGCATCTGGATCCCAATAAGGTGCTCCTAGACCTGTGAAAGCGGGTACTAGATAGACGTTTAAGTCATCACTGGTTTGACTAGCTAGAGCTTCAGACTCTTCTGTAGACTTAATAAGCTTCAGACCATCCCGTACCCATTGCATGGTGGCCCCTGCCATAAATATACTCCCTTCGATCGCATAACTAGTTTCTCCATTGAGGCGGTAGGCCACAGTGGTCAGCAATCCATTTCTCGAAGTGACTGCTTGTTGGCCAGTATTTAACAAGAAGAAACAGCCGGTGCCATAAGTGCTTTTAGCTAAACCGCTGGTAAAACAACACTGACCGAATGCGGCGGCTTGTTGATCTCCTATAATGCCTGTTATGGGAATTTCAGCACCAAGTAACTGAGAATCGCTTTTGCCGTATTCATCACTACAGTCTTTTACTGTTGGCAGCATGCAAGCTGGTATATCAAAAAGTTCAAGTAGCTCATCATCCCATTGCTGAGTATGAATGTTGAACAGCATTGTACGAGATGCATTTGTGGCGTCGGTACAATGACTTTTACCTGCGGTGAGGTGCCAAAGTAGAAAGCTGTCTACTGTCCCAAATGCTAGTTCGCCCAGTTTTGCCTGATCTCGGGCCTGAGGAATATTTTCTAAAATCCAGCGTAATTTTGTTGCAGAGAAATAGGGATCAATGAGCAGGCCAGTTTTTTCCTGTACTTTTCGTTCAAGCCCTTGTTGTTTTAGCTCTTGACAGTATTTGCTGGTCCGCCTGTCTTGCCAGACTATGGCATTATAGATTGGTTGGCCGTTAGCTCTATTCCAGACAATAGTGGTTTCTCTTTGATTAGTAATGCCTATACAGTCTAAATCTCGGGCGTGGATCTTGGCATCGGAGATTGCTCCTTTTATGCTAGCCAATGTGGTTTGCCATATTTCACTGGCGTCATGTTCTACCCAACCATCGGCAGGGAAGAATTGCGTAAACTCCTGCCGGCTGATTCCTTCCTGTTGGCCATTGCTATTGAACACTAAAGCTCTGCTACTCGTAGTTCCTTGATCGATGGCGAGGATGTGCTTATTCATTGGGTCTTGTCTCATGAATTGAAATTGCATGCTATTTTTTATAACAAGAGTACTGCCATAGGAGTACCAAGAGCTGGTTCACAGACTGTGAACAATCGTCCCTCTTTGAGACGAAGAGACATGGTACACTAGCGCCCGGTCTCATTCATCCGAGACTGAAACTGGATGCCAGGTTTTTCCGGGAGAGCTCGGCGTAAAATTCGGGCAAATCCTCTATCAGAAAGAAGTGGATTATCTGTGCGCCCATGAATGGGCAAGAACTGTGGGCGATATTCTTTGGCGTTGCTCAAAATTGGGATACCACTTTTCCGAAAAAGAGCGTAATTCCCTGGAGAATTACATCAAGCAGTCTTTCCCTTCTAGCTAGGTTGCTGCGGTAATGGTTCTGCAATGCTCGAATTAGATAAAGTTTCACTTAGCCTTGATGGTGAAGTATTCCTGAATGATATAAACCTTACTCTTAAAAGGGGTGAGCTGAATATTTTGCTGGGGCCAACTTTGGCGGGCAAGACTACCTTGATGCGCGTCATGGCTGGCTTGGATAAACCGGATAGAGGATCGATTAGATTCGATGGCGAATCGGTTTTAGGTGTTCCCGTACAAGAACGCAACATTGCCATGGTCTATCAGCAATTCATTAACTATCCAACTTTATCGGTTTATGAAAATATTGCCTCACCACTCAAAGTGGCTGGTCTAGATAAAGTCAAGATCGATTCACGGGTAGATCAAGTGGCCGGCTTGCTCAGACTAGAAGAATTTCTTGATCGAAAACCTAACACCTTATCTGGAGGACAACAGCAGAGACTAGCGTTGGCCCGTGCCTTGGTAAAAGAGGCTGAATTGGTTATCTTAGATGAACCCTTAGCTAACCTAGACTATAAATTGCGTGAGGAATTGCGGTCGGAATTGCCGAAGTTGTTCGCCGAATCTGGAGCGGTTCTTGTCTACGCAACGACCGAGCCATCAGAGGCGCTGGTATTGGGTGGAAATACAGCCTGCATGCAGCAGGGTAGAATTGAGCAATTCGGACCGACATTGGATCTTTATCGCCACCCAGAGGCTCTTCAATCGGCGAGGACGTTTTCAGATCCTCCTCTAAATACTGTTACTTTAAATAAGGGCAAAGAAGGTTTAACTATTTCGGGCACTAGTCAAGTGATTAATCTGCCGCAGCAGCAATTGATCGCAGGGAAATACACAATGGGGGTCAGACCTCACCATTTGTCTCTTGAGAAATGTTCAGGAATAGATATAGAAGTGAATGGGGTTGTCACTGTAACGGAAATGTCCGGTTCTGAGAGTTTTATTCATTTTAATTTCAATGGTAATGACTGGGTTGCTTTGGTTCATGGTATTCAAAACTATTATTCAGGCGAATTAGTAAGTTTCTATATACAGCCAAGCAATATCTTTCTTTTTGATGCTCTAGATCGCGTCAGGAATCACAATTCAGTTGAGGCGACAAAGTAGACCGATGGCTTCAATAAAATTGCATGAAATTGCCCATTGTTACAACGCGGGAAAGGGAACTGGCGTTGACTATGCGCTGAAACCTTTAAATCAATCCTGGGATAACGGTGGGGCCTATGCACTGCTTGGCCCATCGGGTTGTGGAAAAACAACGCTATTGAATATTATTTCCGGCTTGCTGCGGCCGAGTGAAGGCAGAGTGTTGTTCGATGAGAAAGATATAACTGATCTCACTACTGAGCAGCGCAATATTGCGCAGGTTTTCCAGTTCCCAGTAGTATATGACACGCTTTCTGTGGCTAAGAACCTCGCTTTTCCATTACAAAATCGTGGGCTGGCAAACGATGTTATCGAACGACGGGTAGCAGAAGTATTGCAGATGTTGGGAATGCAAGCCAAAGCTAATTTAAAAGCTCGTGGTCTCAACGCCGACGACAAACAGAAGATATCTTTAGGTCGTGGACTCGTTCGAACAGATGTTGAAGCGATTCTATTTGACGAGCCATTGACTGTAATCGACCCTCACCTGAAATGGCAACTACGGACAGAACTTAAAAAGATTCATCAACAGTTTCAGCATACGATGATCTACGTAACTCATGATCAGACTGAAGCTTTGACTTTTGCCGACAAGGTCATAGTTATGTATGAAGGAGCAATTGTGCAAATTGGCACGCCAGAAGAATTATTCGAGCAACCGAAGCATACTTTCGTTGGAAAGTTTATCGGTTCGCCAGGAATGAATGTCTTGCCGTGTGAGCTGCAGGGTTCAGATATTGTCGTCAACGGAAATAAAATTGCACTTGGTCGACCAGTGTCGGTCAGTAGGGAAGATTCGAAGGGTCTGGAGCTTGGCATTCGCCCTGAATATGTGAAGCTAAGTGCGGACAGTGGCATTCCGGTAGACATAACCGGAGTGGAAGATGTCGGTAAGCACATTGTGGTGCGTTCTAAATTTCATAATATCGATGTGAATATCATACTACGAGAAGGTGAGGATATTCCGGGAAACCCTGGCTTGATATTTGAGCCGTCGAAAATAAACCTTTATCAACATTCATACTTAGTGGGAACCGGTTAGCTTGAAACCATTAAACAATAAAGCCTGGTTTATGGTCTTGCCAGTGTTAGTGTTGGTTGCGTTCAGTGCAATCATTCCGCTAATGACTGTGGTGAATTATTCGGTACAGGATACTTTTGGTAATAATGAATTCTTTTGGGTGGGTACAGAGTGGTTTCAAGAACTGTTGACTTCAGAGCGTTTTCATAATGCTCTGCAGCGAACCTTTCTATTTTCAGGCTTAGTACTGCTAATCGAGATTCCACTGGGCATTTTCATTGCCCTGGCTATGCCAAAGCGCGGTATTGGAGTTTCCATTTGTTTAGTACTGATGGCTTTGCCGCTACTGATTCCATGGAATGTGGTGGGAACCATTTGGCAAGTGTTTGGGCGAGTCGATATTGGTTTGTTAGGTCATGGATTGGCGGAACTAGGTATTGACTACAATTATACTCAAGATATCTTCGATGCTTGGCTGACTTTGATTGTCATGGACGTCTGGCATTGGACCAGTTTAGTTGTGCTACTTTGCTATTCCGGGTTGGTGGCTATTCCCGAAGTCTATTATCAAGCTGCCCGCATTGATGGCGCTTCTCGTTGGGCCGTATTCCGATATATTCAACTACCAAAAATTAAAAGAGTTCTGTTGATTGCAGTGCTACTGCGATTCATGGACTCTTTTATGATCTACACCGAGCCCTTTGTAGTAACTGGGGGAGGGCCGGGGAATGCCACCACTTTTCTTTCTATCGATTTGGTACAAATGGCGGTGGGTCAGTTCGATTTGGGTCCTGCTGCGGCAATGTCTCTGGTGTACTTTTTAATTATCTTATTAGTGTGCTGGGTCTTCTATACCATTATGACCAGCTATGATAACGATGAGATAGGACAAGGGAGGCAGCCAAATGCTTGAATCTCGAATGACTAAAATGCAATTGGCTGTCCTGGTTTTTTATATTGTATTTTTGATGTTGCCAATTTACTGGCTGTTGAACATGAGCTTTAAAACAAATCAGGAGATCCTTTCTACATTCAGTCTTTGGCCACAGGATTTTACCTTCGACAATTACATGACAATATTTACTGATGCGTCTTGGTATAACGGATACATAAATTCGTTAACTTATGTGGTTCTGAATATGATTATTTCAATCAGCGTGGCACTGCCAGCTGCCTATGCTTTCTCTCGCTATCGATTTCTTGGGGATAAGCATCTATTTTTTTGGTTGTTGACCAATCGCATGGCGCCCCCAGCAGTATTTGTTTTACCTTTCTTTCAATTGTATTCAGCTTTTGGTCTTATCGATACCCATATTGCTGTTGCCTTGGCCCATTGTTTGTTTAATGTGCCCTTAGCAGTTTGGATACTTGAAGGATTTATGTCCGGCGTACCAAAAGAAATAGATGAAACTGCTTACATCGATGGATACTCTTTTCCACGGTTTTTCATTAAAATATTTTCACCGCTTATTGCATCGGGCATCGGTGTGGCGGCGTTCTTCTGTTTTATGTTTTCCTGGGTGGAGTTGCTTATCGCCAGAACTTTAACGGTTACGGATGCCAAACCGATTACCGCAGTTATGACCAGAACGGTTTCTGCATCAGGACTTGACTGGGGTGTGTTAGCAGCAGCTGGAGTGTTGACGATAATCCCGGGAGCATTGGTGATTTACTTTGTCCGTAATCACATAGCCAAAGGTTTTGCACTCGGTCGCGTCTAACCGACCGATCAATGAGCCTTTAATATACCTTCAATATACCTTTAATGTTCTTGTCCTATCGCGAGGCTTTTAATGCAGCTGCTACAGCTTTGCGTTAGTCTTGGGTCTACAGAATCCATTAATTTTAAGTACCTGAGAGCTTGAGTTGTTATGTTTGTTATCCCTAAGACGCCACGGCAGAAGTCATCCACATTAATCTCGATTATTGTATTTTTTCTTCTCTTTCTATTTATCGCTGAAGTTTCAGCACAAGGCCGTTTCTACCCCTCGGCGCGTAGTGGTGGAAACTACATGCACAATTTTTACTTTCCTCCCTCGCCGAGCTCCACTCCATGGGCGCCTGATTGGTCCCCAGACGGCGAGTGGATTGCTGTTGCCATGCAGGGGTCAATTTGGAAATTGCGACCTGAAGATGGAATCGCTTATGAATTAACTTATAACGAGGCTTATCACTCCTCACCTGATTGGTCACCAGATGGCAAATGGATTATTTATACTGCTGATTACGATCATCAGCGCATCCAATTAGAAATCTACAACAATGAAACCGGAGAGGTCAATAAGTTAACAGATGATCAAGCTGTGTATACGGACCCAGTATTTTCTCCAGATGGCAGTAAAGTAGCTTATGTCTCTACTAACCCGAATGGTTACTTCAATGTTTATGTTCGCAATATAGAAAATGGCCGCTGGTCTGGCGCTCCAATTCCGGTCACAAAAGACAATAACTATGGGAATAACCGCCTCTACTTCGGTGCTTGGGATATGCACATCGCGCCAGTTTGGTTACCTGGAGGCGACGAGCTATTGCTAGTATCTAATCGTAAAGTTTCTTTAGGGTCAGGTAATGTGTTACGGGTCCCTGCTGTAGCAGATGGTATTTTGCATGCGAAAACAATACTTGCGGAGCAGTCCCTATATAGAACCCGTCCTGATGTTTCAATCGATGGTAAGCGGTTCGTTTACAGTTCCACTAGTGGCTCTGCCGACCAGTACAATAATCTATATGTGCAACCTACTGTCGGTGGTGAGCCTTACAAGATGACATTCTTCCAACATGATGCATTTCATCCACGCTGGTCCCCTGATGGCGAATGGATTGCCTTTATTTCTAATGAGGTAGGGCTTTCCAAATTGATGTTATTGGAAACCTACGGTGGCAAGCTGATTTCAGTGGATATAAAGGAGCAGCATTTTTCCCGGCCAACAGGGATTTTAAAGGTTCGTGTTACTGCGGCTGGAGATGACGAGCCAATCCACAATCGTACCCACTTAACCGCAGCGGATGGAAAACTCTATACGCCATACAGTGCTTATGCCCGAGCCGGCACCCGCGGAGATTTAATTTTCCACAACGAAGGTGATTACCAGGTAGTTTTACCAGTGGGTGAAACAACGCTAAATGTCGTTAAAGGCTTCGAATTCTACCCTCAAGAAGTAACAGTTGATATTGAAGTAGGTGAGGTAAACGAATTGCGTGTCGAGTTGCAGCGCATGACGGATATGGGCGCAAAAGGCTGGTATAGCGCTTCTACACATGTGCATTCAAATTATGGTGGCAATCTTCACAATACTCTCGAAAATCTCATCATGATGTCGAAATCCGAGGATCAGGACCTAGTCCTCGAACAGGTGGCAAATAAAGATAATAGGATTCTTGACTATCATTATTTTGAACCTGGTGGAGGGGCTCACTCAAGCTCGCTTGAAGATCAGATTGTGGTAGTGGGGCAAGAATATCGTCCTCCATTTTACGGACATGTCTTTATGTTCGGCCTGAAAGAACATTTGATTTCACCTTTTGTTACTGGTTATGAAGGAACTGCAATAGAAAGTCTTTACCCAAGCAACACTGATATGTTTCTAAAAGCAAAAGCCCAGGGTGCCGTTACCGGTTATGTGCATCCTTATTTAGGTGAAATTGATCCGCTGCAGGGCAATCTGGGCGGCGGCAAAGGGTTTATGGTTGATGCGGCATTGGGGACTGTTGATGCCCTGGAATGGTCGGACTCTGCCACATCAGGTTTCTATCCCCTGTATGCAGTTTGGAATAATGGTTTACCGATAACTGCTACTGGCGGCGAGGATTCAATAAGCTCGCTCCATCGAAGCAAGCTAGTAGGCTCTTATCGCACCTATGTTTACACTGGGAATCAGGGTCTAACAATGGAAGCCTGGTTCGGCGGTCTAAAAAGAGGCCGTGCATTTGTAAGTTCTGGCCCCCTACTAGAAATGCAAGCTGGGCTAAATATGCAAGCTGCAACGGCTTTGCCAGGGGATACAATTAACCTTCCTGTTGGGGGTGCAAACGTCACTATTACGGGCCAGCTGCGCTCAGTAACTGACCTAGATGAATTGATCCTCATTTGTAACGGTGAAGAAGAGGAGCGATTCTCGCTGCGTCGAAACAAAAATGAACTTGAAATTTCAACTGAAATACATATTCGTCGCAGTGGTTGGTGTCATCTGCGAACAGAGGGCAATCCCGCAGACCGCTTTCCCATGGATGTGGCTTATGTTCAAGCTTTTACCAACCCGGTTTGGTTTCAAGTTGGCGAAGAGCCGATTAGAAACCCAGATTCTGTGCGTTATGCTATTGAGTGGATAGACAAGCTCGAAGCTTTGGCAGACGCCTGGCCGGGGTGGCGATCTGAGGATGAAAGAGCACATGTATTCGGCCAGTTTGAACAAGCGCGAGAGGTCTATCGCAGCAAGCTAAACTGATGGCAAATTCCTGCATAAAATATGAGGTGGTCACTAAATCCTATGGTAAGAAGATTATCATCAAAGAGTTGTCCCTAGATATTCCTGCCGATATTACTACTGCTATTGTTGGAGAGAGTGGAAGTGGAAAATCTACGCTCTTGCAAATGGCCAATGGCCTGGTAATACCTGAAAAGGGTCAGGTATCTATTTTTAGTAAACCCATTAACAAAGTATCGATTAGGAAACAGCGACTAAAAATTGGTTACAGCGTACAAGGTGCCGGTTTATTTCCCCATCTTTCAGTGCTCCACAATGTAACTCTTATGGCGAGACTTTTGGATTGGGCCGATGATGCGATCCAATCCCGTTTTGAATATTTGTTAGATTTATTCGAGCTGGACCCTGAGCTCAGCCCTCGCTATCCCTATAGCTTGTCCGGCGGCCAACAGCAACGGGTGAGCCTGTGTCGTGCCATGATGTTAAACCCTCCATTATTGTTGTTGGATGAGCCTTTTTCGGCTCTAGACCCGGTTACCAGAGAGATCATCCATAGTGAGTTTTTGAGACTACAAGCAATTGAATCTAGGACTACGGTACTAGTTACTCATGATATGGGTGAAGCGATGAAGCTAGCTCAGCAAGTAATCGTTTTATACGAGGGTAGAATAGAGCAGCAAGGATCTGTTAAAGACATCCGAAATAACCCAGCGAGTGATTATGTGGAGACATTGTTTCGGGTAGGGGGTAACTAATGCTGCGGATTTACTTAACTAATGCGCTCTTGCTTGTACTCTCCACGCTCTTAGTCCTTTTTAGTGGAGCTGCATCCTCTCAAGCAACAGATTCTTCACGCGCGTATACCATAGGTAGTAAAAACTTTAATGAGAATTATATTCTCGGTGAAATTATTTCTCAGCTTCTCGAAGATAGTGGTTTCACCGTTGATAGAAACTTCGGCATGAGTGGCACCATGGTGATCTATGAGGCATTGCGAACCGGAGAAGTGGATGCCTATGTTGAATACTCGGGAACATTAGCAGAAGTTATTTTTCCCGGAGAAGGCGATTCAACCTCTGCCGAGCTAAATCAACATCTCCAATCTGAAGGTATAGAGGCACTTCAATCCTTCGGATTTAATAATACCTATGCGCTGGCCATGAAACGGGATCATGCTGCTGATCTGGGAGTCGAAACTGTTTCAGAATTGGCAGCCCAAGAGAATATTGATCTTGGATTTAGCGTCGAATTTCTTAATCGTGCTGATGGCTGGCTCGGTTTGATAGAAAACTACGGATTCACTCAACAGGCAATTGGTATGGACCATGGTCTGGCATATCAGGCCATTGATGCGGGTACCATTGATGCTACCGATGCCTATAGTACCGATGGAGATCTTGAATTATTTGATTTGATCATTTTGCGAGACGATCTCAATTTTTTCCCGCAATACTATGCAGTGCCACTGATTCATCAAAATCTTGACCCTCAAGTAAAGAATATCTTACGACAGCTTGAGGGACGTATTGACGAGGAGCGGATGCGCGATCTCAATGGACGCGTGATGTTGGATGGCAAATCATTTGCCGAAGTTGCCTCTGAGTTTTTAACTGAAGAAAAACTGTTTACTCAAACGACTTCAGCCGTCACCGGTTCAAGTATATGGAGTAATATATATCAAAATACTCTAGTCCATTTGCAGTTAACAATTATTGCCCTTTCTCTGGGGTGTTTGGTGGGGCTGCCGCTGGGCGTAATCATCTACCGCTCTAAGAAGTTATCGAGAGGGATGTTGTACGTAGCAGGTTTGATGCAAACCATCCCTTCGTTGGCTTTGCTCGCTTTATTTATTCCCATTTTTGGAATCGGCAAAACACCGGCAATTATTGCTTTGTTCCTTTATTCATTACTACCGATCCTGCGCAGCACCATTACAGCGTTACTAACTATTGATCCGATCTTAAAAAGGGCCGCTGAAGCGATTGGTATGACCAGGTTCCAGCAATTGAGGTTTGTACTAGTGCCACTGGCATTGCCCAACGTGTTGTCCGGAGTAAAAACTGCGGCGATTATTAGTATAGGGACTGCTACTTTGGCAGCGTTTATTGGAGCAGGGGGCTTGGGTGAGCCAATCGTGACAGGCTTAGCTTTGAACAATACAGATTTAATTCTTCAAGGGGCTATTCCTGCTGCCTGTTTGGCGATAATTACCGAAATGCTATTCGATGTCTTAGAGCGAGCTCTAGTAAAACCACATATGTTGGTGGGTCAGCTTCCTTCTTGAATTTCGAGCCCTTGCTGGTTTAGGGAATCAGTCCCGCACCCAATGTGGAGCCTTCTTCAACCGAGTGTTAAAGCACTGCATTATGTAACCCCTTAAAAAATTGGGGGTCAGAGTAAAACTTTGCTAAGCTCAGGCGTTCGCCCAATCGCTGTAAGTCAGTCAATTGTGCAGCTATAAAGGCCTTTAGGAAGAGAACTCTGGATTTGAATCTATGGAATTAATGGACTTAAGCTGGATGGCTTGGACACAGCCCACCACAATATTCTTCCTAGTCATTGCCGGGTTGATACTGGGCTTGTCAATTTGGGAGTATTTTAGTCCGGGTGGAGGGCCTCGAACGGGACTCTTACGTTTTGAAACTACCCGAGGTGATCGTCTTTTTATATCACTATTGGGCAGTGCTTTTATCTACCTAGCGTGGCTGGCTCTAGTGGGCGGCAGTTTATGGTGGGGTTTAGTCGTTTGCGTGATTTTTGCATTGCTCGTATTTTTATTTGTTTAAGTAGTAATTACGAATATTTTAGGGAAATCAAATGAGAGAGAAAAATTTTAATAAATTCTGTTGCAACACATTTGTTTGCAGTATCGCAATTTCCTCTGCTGTTCTATCGACTGGCGTATTGGCTGATGTTGAAGACGCAGAACGCTGGCTGTCGGAGTTTCAACCTTCTACGCTTTCTCAGGAACAACAAATAGAAGAACTAACTTGGTTTATCGAAGCAGCTAGGCCATTTGCAGGAATGGAAATTAAAGTGGTCTCAGAAACCATTACCACTCACGAATATGAAGCTCAGACTCTAGCTCAGGCTTTTTCGGAAATAACCGGAATTCAAATTACTCATGATTTGATTGGTGAAGGCGATGTGGTTGAGAAACTGCAAACTCAAATGCAGTCAGGCGAAAATATTTATGATGCCTATGTTAACGATTCTGATTTAATAGGTACGCATTTCCGTTATCAACAGGTTCGCAACCTTACCGACTGGATGGCTGGCGAAGGTAGTGATGTTACTTCCCCTACTCTCGATTTAGATGACTTTATCGGCTTGTCATTTACAACCGGTCCAGATGGAAAAGTTTATCAATTACCAGATCAACAGTTTGCTAATCTCTATTGGTTTCGCTACGACTGGTTTACTGATCCTGAGATCAAGCAACAGTTTCGCAATAAATATGGTTATGAATTAGGAGTGCCGGTTAATTGGTCTGCCTATGAAGACATAGCTAATTTTTTCACCAATGATATTGGTGAAATCGACGGTGAGAAAGTTTATGGCCACATGGATTATGGTAAGAAAGATCCTTCTTTGGGTTGGCGCTTCACTGATGCCTGGTTATCAATGGCTGGTGCGGGAGACGTAGGCATTCCTAATGGCTTACCAGTAGATGAATGGGGTCTGCGTGTAGATGGTTGCCGTCCGGTTGGTTCGACAGTTGAAAGAGGCGGAGCTACTGATGGTCCGGCCGCGGTTTACTCGGTGAGTAAATACGTAGAATGGCTCCAAAAATATGCGCCTCCGGAAGCAGCAGGGATGGTATTTAGCGAAGCTGGCCCAGTTCCAGCTCAGGGCAACATAGCTCAACAGATTTTTTGGTATACCACATTCACTGCAGATATGGTGGTACCAGGCTTGCCGGTAATGAATGATGATGGTACGCCGAAATGGCGTATGGCTCCTTCACCGCATGGACCTTATTGGGAAGAGGGACAGAAGCTTGGTTATCAAGATACTGGCTCTTGGACACTGATGAATTCAACGCCAACAGATCGAGCTAAAGCGGCCTGGTTATATGCACAATTTGTTACTTCGAAAACTGTTTCCTTAAAGAAAAGTCATGTTGGTCTAACTATTATTCGTGATTCCGATGTGCGCCATGAAAGTTTCACTGAGCGGTCAGCGGAATTAGGAGGCTTGGTAGAGTTTTATCGCTCACCAGCACGAGTTCAATGGACGCCTACTGGTACTAACGTACCTGATTACCCACGATTAGCTCAGCTTTGGTGGCAAAATATTGGCGATGCATCTTCGGGGGCTAAAACTCCCCAAGAAGCAATGACAGCATTGGCAGTCGCTCAAGAACGACTCATGCAACGCTTAGAACGAGCTGGCGTGCTCGGTGAGTGTGGCCCGCAGCTTAATGAACCACAGAGTCGAGAATATTGGTTGAGTCAGCCCGGGGCACCAAAACAAAAATTGGCTAATGAGAAGCCACAAGCTTTAACTATTGATTACGACGAGCTTGTTCGCAGTTGGCAGTAGCCAGTAATCGATTAATAGGTATTCAGGGGAAATTCTGAGGAGAACGTGATGAAGAATTTACAATCTATTGTTAATATTGCTGTAAGCGCAGCGTTTTCGTTTTTAATCTTTAACAGTTCTGCTGATGTTCCAGAATCAAGAATCATAGGGCCCATTCCTGTAGAAGGCCATCCCTCTACAAATTCTATTTACAGCGCCTCAGCAATTGATCTGCTTGGCAGGGGCTATCTAGAAGAAGAATATTTCATTGAAGGCACAGCCAACCGATATAGCAGTCCCGAATTAGAAAACGCCGAAATCCTTGATGACGGCCACCGCTATCGGTCTCGCTTGATTGTAAGGCGTCCGGAATCAGCAGCAAATTTTAATGGCATCGTCATTGTGGAATGGATCAATGTAACTGGTGGCCCTGATAAGGACATCGATTGGTGGTTATCGGGGGATCATTTTGTAAGAAATGGGTATGCCTTCGTAGTTGTTTCAGCCCAACAAATGGGCATCGATACGATGAAGGAATGGAGCCCGGAACGATACGACAGTCTTGATACCACTCATGACGGTATGGTGTCGCAAGATGCTCTCTCCTACGACATTTTTTCCGCAGTCGCTAAATCAATTAATCGTGTTGGCGAATCTTCATCTACTGGCGACATTGATATTCTTGGCGGCCTCAAGGCTGAGCAGATTATCGCTACAGGTCATTCCCAATCTGCCAGTAGACTAGCTGTGTACTTAAATAACGTTCACCCGCTGGAGCCAATGTTTGATGGCGTTATGGTTCACGGTGGTGGCGGTCGCATCAGGGATGATCAGGATGTCAAAATATTCAAGATCATGGCTGAGACAGATATGAGAAGACGCGCTGCCTCTCCACAGCCAAATACAGATACTTTTATTCAATGGGAAGTTGCAGGAACGTCTCATGCGGATTATAAATTTGAAGTGGAGTACGCCAGAGTGCGACAGCTGCGAGAAGGGCTGCCGTTGGCAGAAGCGGTAGTTCGGGATCCCGGTTGCGATATTCCTCCGCATAGTCGAATTCCATTTAGCGATACTATGGATGCGGCTTATGAGCATCTAGTGAATTGGGTGCGAAACGGCACAATACCGCCCTCAGCTCAGCCCTTGCAAGTGGCAAGAATGATGCCCCGACTGAAATTTTCGAGAGATGGTCAAGGCAATATTCTAGGCGGAATTCGTCTGGCGACTCACGTTATTGCTACAGCTAAAAATACCGGAATGAATGCTGGTCCAAATCGGTTCTGCGGATTATATGGCTCCCATGAACCATTCGATGAGGCCACTATCAGTTCCCTGTATCCTTCGCATAATGCTTATGTTCAAGCGGTGAGAGAGGTTGTTGAGCAAAATTTGGCAGATGGTTACATACTGCCCTATGCGGCTGAGCGCACCATTCGCGAGGCTGAAGCATCGAATATAGGACGTTAGATTACTTTGACAGGAGTGTTGATAGAGCTTTGGTACGTTGGGACCAGAGTGATTTAATATTATCAGCATTGATTTTTTCGCTATGATCTAACACCAGAGAGATCTTTAATTTTGTGCTCTGTGGTGCATCTTCGAAGAGTACACGAATAGTATTGAGCGCAACGCCCGCTCGCCCTTCATTCCAAGTGAATTCGAGTATTCGTGGTCTATCTATTATCTTAAACTCGCCTTTATAGGTGATTTTTTCGCCCAGTCGCTTTGTTGTATAGCTAAATTCGCCCCGTGGCCTCGCCTCATTCTTGAGCTCGACGATCGATTCCTTTTGAATTTCAGCATTAAGCATCCACTTCCCGACAAAGGTCGGAATCAACCAATGATCAAATACTTTCTCAACAGGTGCTGGAATGGATCTGCTTAGAGATCTCTTAATAGGTTTTGCATTCAAGGAAATTTCTGCTATTTTTTTCGTACTAGATTAGTCAATTTTGGGAGTATAAGGATTCTCAGGCATAAGCTCTACTGGCAATGCTGGTCTGCGCCCAGACTCTTTTTGTGGGTAATTTTCTGCAAGGTAATCAAGAATAGATTCCTCAACTTCAGCTGCGAGTTCACCCAAGCCTTGAGTGTCTTGCATCCATCGAATTCGGCTTTCCCATACAACACGGCTTCCTGAGTTTTGTGTTATCAATTGTGCTGAATGACATTCAGTGCAATTGACTTCTACAACCTGCCAACCCTCAGCCTTCTCTAAGCCTGAGACTCTATTTGAATCTTGTGCCTGCAGAGATGCGCTGCTAGTCAAAAATAGGACTAATGAAATAGCTAGCGCAACAATGAAGCTAAGCAGGGTTGTAGTCGAAAGTTTCTGGATAGTTAACTGAATCAAACTGCTTGCACCGCAACTCGATGGCAAGCGTTATTAAGGTAGCCTCGAGGATTCCAACCAGGTACTACCATTGGCTGCGACCGGCCACGATCGTCCATAGCTCGTACCCAAACTTCGTAATAGCCAGGCTCCGGAAATTGCACCCAACTTTGCCAATTCTGCCAAGCTAATCGGTTTGCGACCGGTTGCAGAGCGCTGGGTAACCAAGACGCACCAAAATCTATAGAAATAAATACACCGCTGACTTGATTATCTCCAGCCCAAGCATGCCCTTTAAGGACTAATCGTTCACGAAAACTGTGGCTTATCCCCGATTGAGGAAATGTCAGCAGAGATTTAACTGGCATGGATTCGATTATCCGCATGCCTTCATTCGGTACCCTGCTTCCTGGCGCTACTGAGGTAGTTGGCACAGAGTAGGATGGTGCTGCCATTTTTTCACCATCATGTATTTGGTCACGAATAACTATTTTGTTCAGCCACTTGCCAGATACTGAACCAGGCCATCCAGCACACACCATGCGCAGGGGGTAGCCATTTTGTAGTGGGATGTCTTCGCCATTCATTTGCCAAGCAATAAGTGATTCTCTTTCCATAGCTTTGTTTATAGGCACGCCACGGGAAATCGGATCGCGGCTCGCGTCTCCGCTTGTATGGGTGTCAGCGCCATAGTAGCCGACGTAGGCGGCATCGGTTTTTACGCCGCAGTAATTCAGTACGTCTCGCAGTCTGACTCCAGTAAAACTAGGACATCCAACGGCTCCAGTAGTCCACTGATTGCCACTGGCGGCAGGGATAAATTCACTTCTGCCGTTGCCGCCACATTCGAGTTGTAATTGCAGAGTTATCTCTTCGAAGCGTTCTCTTAATTCTGCTATGGAAAAGCTTCTGGGTCTTTCGCAAGACTCACCAGTAATTTCCAATTGCCAGGTCTCGCTATTAATGTTTTCCGGCGGCAACCCATTATTGCGAATGAACATACGGCTATTTGGCGTAACATCATCATTCAGTAAGTGGGCGGGGGTTTCTGCATTCATAGGACGATCATTCAGAATGATCAGGCCATCTTTACCCGGGATCGCCGAAGGAGCATTATCAGCTGCAAATGCAGCAGGAATTAAGCCGGCAGGCATAAGTCGCGCGAATGGGATTGTCATACCCAGAGCCGCACTCATAGTGATCAGCCCGGATTTCTTTAAAAATCCTCGTCTGCTAAATCTACTAGTTTCTCTACCCCAGATTGTGCGATCGGCTGCTATCGGGTCTTGAGCGTAAAGATCGTTAATGTCAGTGTTCTTTTTTTTCATGGAGACCAACTCCGGTAGTTTTTGTGCTAAGCCCTATAGATGCTGATAGTCGCGGAATCAATGGGGATCACGAAGCAGGTTAGCAAATTCTATTCAATAAATCTTTGTCAGTGTAGTGGCGGATAGTTACCAGACTATGGTTTGATTAGTTTTAATAAAAACCGGTCAGTTGTGCGATTAAGTCGTGGATCGAAAATACTTCGACTGTGATCATCGTTGCTCACGCGAAGCAGTTCGCTGCTCTCAATCTCGTAACCTGCTATCACAGCAATATCAATAGCTTGTTGAATTTCCATTCGATGCATTGCAGAATTGTCTCGCCCCGATATGATCCGTAACCGCAATTACGCCTCCATGTTTCAGCAAGTCTTTCAATTGAATCAACATGTTTAATGCTCTAGTGTTGTTAGGGTTGTAATAATCATGAAGAGTCTGAGCCAACACAACTGCGTCCAATGATTCAGGCGCGATACCGATTTCATCCAGTGGGCGAATTATTTGAACAACGTTTTCTAGCTCTCCTTGAGTAATCTTATTATTCAGCGCTTGGCCTTGAGTTATATCTTGGTGGTCCTCAACAAAGTTAAGACCTCGATGTGTGTTTTGTGCATAGACTACTCCCATTTCACGAACGGCTTTTGATAAGATGAAAGTGTAGTATCCCCCAGCAGCATAGAGATCTAGAACCTCCATGCCAGCTTCGATTCCGACGAAATCGGCTACATCTCGGTCTGGGCCGGAAATAGCTTGCTGAAGAGCAGCTTTGTCCAAGGCTATAGCTGCCGGATAAGCAGAGAATAGGATTAAAGAGGTGGCAATTGATTGAGCGACCGACCGAGAAAGTTTTTGAGTAATGATGCAATGCTGAGTATTCAAAATTTAACCATTCCAAATGTTGAGTGTTAGGTTATGCAAATCAGCAGATTAGCTGGGCAAGCCGATTCCTCTTGCCATTAAGAAAGCAAATAGAGGAATAATTAGCAATAGTGCTAGTTTAGCTTTCAGAATTAGTGGCACAACAGAGGGTACAGGTATTTTTTCCCCGTTGTTATCCTTGTTTTTCCGATAAAATAATGTGGGGTAGATTGATATCAAGGCTAGGAGCGTAAATAGTCCGATCTTGACCAAAAACAGAGGATTCTCTGAATAAAAGCTACTACCTTTCCCTACCCCGACCCAAAGAGTAAGCCCAATTAAAAGAACTAATATTAAGCAGACTTGATAAACCGTATCTACTTTAATTAAGTTCCTCACATCCTCGGATGTTATAGCTGGCTGTATAGCTATATTCTCAATAATAATCGTCCCCGCAATACCGAAGATCGCAAAGAAGTGAAAATATCGCAATAATTCAAATATCATAGCCTAGGGGATGTTAAAACGATAATTTGGTGTGGACTTTGCGATGCCTAATTCATCATCATTTTTAACGCAAAGATTTACGTGTTCCGGTGCCAATTTTTTGATCTGAACAACTGGAGTGTTGCCTATGGTACCTAATACATTCTCGAATATGTTCTTCACCTTGATTTCTGCCTGAATAAATCTACTAGGCTGTCATTGTAGCTGTTATTTGGCTTCTGTCACTCTCTCTAAGGCGCCATTTCGGCTTTGAATCGAGGATCAATGCTTTGGTGATAATCCTCTCTGCGGCTCTGCTTTCAGCAACGGTTGAAATGCAGGGTAAGGTCCTCTATTCTGCTATTTTGTGGGTGCCTTCATGCATTTGATGAACTTGTCGACTACCCCTTTAAGCCGAACATTCAATTAGGATTGGTTATTAGAGGATCTCAAAATGAGAATCAGAAATTGGAAAACGATAGTGCTTCAATCTATGCTATGTGCAGCGTTAATTCCAGTAGCGAGTGCTGCTGATCGAGTTGGTAATTTTGGATTAATCGATGCGGCTGGTAATTTCCATCAGTTGTCAAAATATGGCTATCAAAATGCTTTGGTAATTGTGGCGCAAGTGAATGGCTGTGAGTTGAACTACAACCAAAATCACAAATATAAACTATTAGAAACTACCTATAAAGATCGAGGCGTTAGTTTCGTCATGTTGAACGCCTCAGATGAACGTAATGCAGTAAAGTCAGAAGCGCAGGCCTTTGACTATGCCTGGCCGATTATGATGGACGACACACAGCTTGTCGCTGAGTCTCTCGGCATTAGCAAGGCTGGCGAAGTAGTAGTTCTTAATCCTAGCCGATCAGAAATTTTGTATCGCGGTCCTATTGATACACAGGGTCGAGGTGATGAGCCTTCTACAACCCATCTATCTGATAGCATAGAAAAGGCAATTGCCGGTGATTCTCGAACTTTACGAACTACCGTAGTAGCAGCAGATGGTTGCGATATTGAATTCTCCTCCCGGGAAATGCATAGCTCCAATGTTCCTGATTACACGAATGATGTTGCTCCAATCTTGGCGGAAAAGTGCGCTAACTGTCATCGTGAAGGAGGAATTGCCCCCTTCGCGATGAACAGCCACCAAATGGTTCAGGGCTGGTCGCCAATGATAAAAGAAACTTTAATGACCAAGCGCATGCCTCCCGCTCAAGTCGATCCTCAGGTGAATCACTTTTCAAATGCCCGCTATATGGAAATTAATGAATTACAAACCCTAGTTCATTGGATTGATGCTGGGGCCCCAAGAGGTAATAGCGAATCTGATCCTCTAAGCCAGCTCCAGTTCAGAGAAGGATGGCAATTAGGTGAGCCGGATCACATTGTTTATTCCGAGCGTTTCACAGTTCCAGCGACCGGAGTTGTTGATTATCGATTTCCGGTGATTGATTTGCCCTTCAAAGAAGATAAATGGGTGCGGGCAGTTCAGTTTATGCCCAGTGAGCGGCAGGTAGTGCATCACATGATCGCAAGAATCGTCGAGCCAGGTTTCGATCGAACTAAAGCTGCTTCGGAAAGAGGGGAGGCTCGATTTCTCGAAGGTTTTGCTCCGGGCAAAGACGATGCTACTCAGTTTCCCGAAGGTACCGGCGTGTTCATTCCTGTAGGCTACAAAATTGAAATATCCGAGCACTATACGACCATGGGTCGAGAAGTTACTGATGAAACTGCGATCGGTTTGTATTTTTCTAACGAAGAGCCAGAACATGAATTCCGAACCTACTCACTATCTCATGGCGGTGCAAATTTAAATATTCCTGCTGGTGCTAGAGATCATCGGATGTATGCCAGCTATGTATTTGATGATGATGTTATGGTTCATGCCTTCCGTCCCCATATGCACACACGGGGTAAGAATATGAAGTTTAAGGTTATTTACCCTGACAATAGCTCTGAAGATTTGATAAATGTGCCTAATTATAATTTTGCCTGGCAGCCAACTTATCGTCTTACCGAGCCAAAGATGCTGCCGGCGGGATCGCGGGTAGTTGTAGACGGTGCGCTGGATAACTCTGAGCTCAATCCTGGGGCAGCAGACCCTAGTGTTGCCGCGTTAGGCGGGCTGCAAACATGGGAAGAAATGTTTATAGGTTATTTTACTTACCACAATGTTAACGAAATATAGTAAGAGCACAGTGAGAGCCTAAATAGGTCACAGTGAGTGATTAAATAGGAGAGGTACACAAGTTGCGAATAAAGGATTGTAGTATAATAGCTGATTTTCGGAAGTTAGCTAAAAAAAGACTCCAGCCCCCTTTGTTTCTTTTTGCTGATGGGTGATTCAACAAAAAACATGACTAATTCTGAAAAGCTAGAGCTTGCAAGAGACGCTCTCTGGCCTAACTATGCGCCGCCAGCAGATATAGTGTTTGTCCGAGGTGTGGGAAGCGAACTTATTGCGGAGAACGGTGATGCTTATCTCGATTTTCTTTCTGGAATAGCAGTAACTAGTTTCGGTCATGCCCATCCTTATCTGGTAAAGATTCTTCAGCAGCAAGCACAAACTCTCTGGCACACGTCTAATCTTTTTCGTATTCCAGCAGCAGAAGTATTGGCGAAGCGTTTAGTGGAAAATTGTTTTGCCGATAAAGTGTTCTTCTCGAATTCTGGAACAGAAGCTGTCGAGGCCGGTATTAAGGCTATTCGTGGTTATCAGAATAGCTGCGGCAATGAAGACCGATATCGAATTATTGGATTCGGCGAAAGCTTTCATGGGCGCACACTTGCTGCGCTTGCGGTGGCGGGAAATGAATTACATACCAAAAGCTTTATACCCCTAGACTATGGATTTGATAATGTTGAATGGGAGAACATTGATGCATTGCGGGCAGCGGTTACGGCTAACACTGCTGGAATTGTACTAGAGCCGGTGCAGGGAGAAGGAG
>Ga0310125_10000047_pt1 | contig 45844 bp, 40 predicted proteins | sample CB11b_Tmax_Bot8__FD_203508 | JGI IMG/M metagenome (GOLD analysis project Ga0310125, IMG submission 203508) | Marine microbial communities from Western Arctic Ocean, Canada - CB11b_Tmax_Bot8 | ecosystem: Environmental > Aquatic > Marine > Oceanic | place: Canada: Western Arctic Ocean | collected... | reverse complement strand
TATTATCTGCTTGTTAACTTCATAATTCCACGAAACATCAGTAACCAGATCCTTAATCAGAGGGAATGTTTTCATGGGTTGGACAGTCAGAGTCTGATCCTCAGGATAATCTGACAATCTGGTCATGCAAGTCAATTTTGGTTCTCCATTAACTTCGGCAGAACAGGAACCGCACTTTCCAGCTTTGCAATTCCATCTTACAGCCAGATCCGGAGCTTCGGTAGCTTGGATAAGATGGATTGCGTCCAAGACCACCATTCCCGGTTCGACTTCAATCTCAAACTTATCTAGTCTGAGGTTATTCGGCACCCCCCTTTGCAATCTTATTTTTCTTTTCATACAACCTCTTTTAGAACATAGTCCTTGAGTTCAGTCGGCATCTCAAGTAGTGGGGATCTGACCACAGACATTCCTCCAGGGCCAGGCCGTACAATCATGTTTACTTTACCCAATTCATCATCATAATCCGGATAATCAAGACGTGTATGGGCTCCTCGACTCTCAGTCCTCTCTAATGCAGCCCTTGAAAGAGCTAGAGAGGTTATGATCATATTGTGTAGATCAAGACAGAGATGCCACCCAGGATTGTATTTCCGGTCTCCTTTAGCGTGCATCTTTGGAAGTCTTTTTTCCAGTTCCTCTAACTTACGTATCCCTTTCTCAAGTTCTTCACCAGTTCTCACAATACCTGCATGAGATTCCATTATTTCTTGAAGTTCTTGATGAATTTGGTAGGGATTTTCATTGCCATCTTCAAATGGTTCCAATGTATTTTCTATACTTTTCTTAATTTCTTTTCCATGGGATGAAACTTTGGAGTTCTCCTGCGCAAAGTTAGTAGCACATTGCCCTGCGATTTTACCAAAGACCAGAAGGTCCGAAAGAGAATTTCCACCAAGTCTGTTAGCTCCATGCATTCCTGCTGCCGCTTCTCCAGCAGCATATAGTCCTGGAACGGTAGATGCAGCTGTATTGGCCTCAACCTTAATCCCACCCATCATGTAATGGGTTGTTGGCCCGACCTCCATTGGTTCTTTGGTTATATCTAAAGTAGCCAATTCTTTGAATTGGTGATACATCGAAGGCAATTTCCGTCTGATATATTCAGGAGATTGTCTAGATGCAATATCTAGAAATACCCCGCCATGGGGCGAGCCTCTTCCCTCATTTACTTCAGTCATTATGGCTCTTGCTACAACATCTCTGGTAAGCAGTTCAGGCGGCCTCATAGCACCTTCCTCACCCTTAAGCCAGGAATTAGCTTCCTCCTCAGACTTGGCAGTTTCAGCAGCGAAGACATCAGGTATGTAGTTGAACATGAATCGTTCACCTTCACTATTAACAAGGATTCCACCATCTCCCCTGACTCCCTCGGTAACAAGTGTACCTCTCACACTAGGTGGCCATACCATTCCCGTTGGGTGGAATTGAACAAATTCCATGTCGATTAGATCAGCTCCGGCCAAGTAGGCTAGTGCATGCCCATCACCAGTATATTCCCAAGAATTTGATGTTACCCTATAGGCTTTGCCAATTCCACCCGTTGCCAGAATGACAGATCCTGCTTCAAATACAACCAATTTTCCTGAGGAACGGTAATAGGCTAATGCTCCCACAGCCCTGTTGCCGGATTTCAGGATGTCACTGACTGTGCATTCCATAAAGACTTCAATATTTTCCATGTGGACGGCGTGGTCCTGCAAGGTCCTGATTATCTCTAGACCTGTGCGGTCTCCTACATGCGCTAATCTGGGATATCGGTGTCCTCCAAAATTCCGTTGGCTGATTTTCCCCTCTTCAGTCCGATCAAAGACGGCCCCCCATCTTTCTAGTTCACGAACTCTATCAGGAGCCTTTTCGGCATGAATCTTGGCCATTTCCCAATTGGCCAGATTCTTACTTCCCCGAATGGTATCCCTGAAGTGGATTTTCCAGTTGTCTCTTTCGTCCACATTACCTAGGGCTGCAGCCACTCCACCCTCAGCCATGACAGTATGGGCTTTTCCAAGTAGGGATTTGGAGACCAATGCAACCTTGGCGCCATATTCAGATGCTGCAATCGCTGCCCTTAATCCGGCACCACCGGCACCCACGACCAGTACGTCGCATTCTCTAGTTTCAAAGTCTTCCATTAAATGATTCTCCAATCATCAATAATTCCAATGGCGCATAAACGGACATAAAAATCTGTAAAACAGACCCAGAAAAGAGAGAACCAGGCCCACTTCATGTGCTGTTTGTTCAAGCAACTAACACAGCCTAATGCTTTCTGTTGGACTTTAGGCTTCTTGACTATTCTGTCAGCATAACCACCTATCAGGTGCCTTAGGGAATGGCATCCGAATGTATATCCTCCAAGTAGTATGGCATTCAGCGTCAATACGATAGTACCTACTCCAATACCGAAATCACCTTCGAAAGGTCTACCATTGAACCACATGGATAGCCAAGCATCATAACTTAGGACGAAAATGAATATTATTGCAAAGTATAGCATGTATCTATGGAGATTCTGTAATATCAATGGCATGGAATTCTCACCCCAATAACTGTTTCTTGGTTCACCTACTGCACAGGCAGGTGGATCGGCCCAGAATGCCTTGTAGTAACTCCCTCGGTAATAGTAACATGTAACTCTGAATCCAGCAGGTGCCCACAGAATCAGGAATGCTGGTGACCAGGGTACTGCAAATCCAAGTATTTCTTCTGGCCAGAAGGTCGGTTTTTCACCAAACCATGCGTGCTCTGTTTCACCAAATAATTCCGGAGAATATAGTGGCGATAGGTAACTTGCCCCTCCTACATCATAGTAATAATTAGTGCCTTGAAAGGCTGCCCAAGTCATGTAAACAACGGCAGTGCCAAGACCCATGAATACAGCTAGTGGTTGTATCCACCAGAGGTCAGTTCTAGCAGTTGGAAAGAGTCCTTTGTCACCAGGTATAGTACAAGCACGTTCATTAGTTGCATCTGCATCAACAGGAGGCATTGTCTGACACTAGAAGGGGCGATTTATACAGCTTAGCAAGATTAACAAACTTATTTTAGGTCGTCCAAATATTAGGCTGTAATGAAGGCAAGTATTAGTTTAGTGATTATGCTTCTGAGCCTTTCCTTTATGGGTTGTCTTGAACCCGAGGATAAACGTACGATTATAGAAGAATCAGATTTGGAAGTGACCAGGTTAGTCGTATCCGAGGAAGAATTATCTCAATTTCCATATTCATTAGAACCAATCCGTAATTTTTCCGTTGTTGATCCCGCTTCGATGGATATCGCTACAGAACGTTTGTGGGCTGTATATGGGACTGAGGACATTGGAGGAAGTAGTGAACATAATTATGGAGGTAATTGTTGCGAGCACTATTTGGCCACAGATCAAGATGGTGTAATCTATAACCTGGGTGGAGAATGGCCATGGTATAGCACGGATAGAGGTCTGACCTGGATCGAATGGGTGCCTCCTGTAGTTAATACAGATTTAGGATGTGAAGAAGGCCAGTTTGACCCTACGGTTGCCCCGGGCTTGGGTGAAGGGTCAATTATTCAGGCACCAAATGGAGATATTATAGCTATGACTTGGTTTCCATATCCTAGCGTGGATGGAGTTGACCAATTCTATGCGATTTTGGGCAAGAAAGATCCCCAGACTAAAGAAATTGATTGGGAATGGTGTTGGAATTCAGCTGACAAAGAGCCATTTTATGACCGTTCTTGGCAAGTACCCATTGTCGGCCCAATCACTCCTGGCGAATATGCTACAAACAAATGCTCTTCGAATTGTCCATGGGCCAGTATGGTAGTCTCAAACTTTTGGAGTTACAATGAGCAAGGCTATCAGATTAGTGTAGATGGTCTGAATTATAGGCCTATACAGATTCCCGATAGTAATTCAGGAGGGCCCGCTGATTTAGAGTTTGATTTATATTTTGATGATTTAGGTCCTGAATGGGATTATATGCAACCCCACAGGGAGATGCGGGCTTCCCCTATTCCATCAGGAGGTTTATTGTTTCCACGCTGGTACAGTGATGGTAGCAACCTGTTCTTGGATACTAGTTTAGAGTGGCACAAACACACACTTCCTGGAGGGGAATTATTGCCTTCCCGCAATTTAGTCATAGACAGTTCGGGTGCCCTTCATAGTGTATCCTGCAATCAAGCAAGCCCTGGTTCTAAGGGATGTGATGGGACTTTCAATCTAACTCACCAAATTAGCTATGATGGCGGATATAACTGGACAAATTACACCCATAAGTGGCCTGGCTCTCTATCTGTTTCAGATAATACTTTTGAATGGGACTTTCAGGCAGATGGGAACCTAGATCTGGCCGTTATCTCTGTAAGGGTCCAGACTGAGAACAATGATACTGCAAGTGATGCTGACTTAGTGTTCCATATAAGGGATTATAGAGAAAGTATGGAGGCAGATTCTATAACTATGATTGGACTTGGGGATTTGGATGCAACATCAGGTGCAGGGAATGACGTAAGATTTGATTTCTCATCCTTAGCCATCTTACCTGATGGTGGTGTAGTAGTGGCCTATCATGACAGTACGGATCCAAACACTGATCCGATGTTTGCTATAGAATTAGAACTTCCCGAGGATTATTTCTATTTTATTCAGGATTGATTACAGAAAGTATTTCCTTAGCTCGATTTCTTAATGTTACTTCTGAGGTTCCAACGGCCTTAGCTATTTCCAATTGACTTCTTTTGACCTTATTATTCTTACAGGCTATATACAAAGCTGCACCTAGCAGAGCTGCTGGTGATATTCCTTGTCTGTAGTTGCTACTTTCGACGACCTTAATTATTTTTCCAGCTTCCTTTTCCACATAATCAGATATAGCTAGTTTATGGGCGAATCGAGGCAAGAAATTTGAGGTAGTAGTAGTATATACCTTCAATTTAAGTTTTCTGGTGATTAATTTATGCAAACGGCTTAATTCATTTCGATTCAGATGTGTCCTTTCAGAGATCTCATCAAGTGTTCTAGGAACGTTTTCCATTCGGCAAGCGGTATAGACTGCCGCTGCAGCAACTTTGCTGCTGCTCCTACCTCTGACTATTCCAGCTTTGGAAGAACTTGAGAATATCTCCAGAGCAGATTCTTTTATGGAATCCGTAACCCTGATCTCATTTGCTATCCTTTCTATTTCTTCAGAGGCCAGAAGTATACTTTTACTCGCTAGATTTCCAGACCTGGTGCTCTCTTGCCACTTTAGTATGGTCTTTGATGTCAAAGTTTGTTCAGATTGGAATTCGGGCGTCTTAGAGGACTTATCTTCAGGGCTGTATTTTATCCATTGAGGCCCAGCATCAAATATCAGGTCACAGTTCTTACACGACATTATGCCGTCACCTTCATCTTTGATATTATCGCCATCACAATCAGGGCATTTGACACTCATTTTCTGTAGACCTCCCTACCCACTAGTCTGGTTATCCGGGTTCCTTTTTGGGCGGCAATGGCAAGATAGGGTTCACTCACTGGTCCGAATATATTGACCACTCTTCCAACAAGTTTACTTTCAGCGTCAAAAACTTTGGTGTTCTTGGACACTTTTTTCTTAGCTATCACGATAGCTAGGTTTCTTGAATCCAGATGAGACACTTTTCCAAGGCAATGCATGTCTTACTCCGTAAAAACTACTATATAAAGTTTATGATTTGTGGTAAATGGCCTTATTATAGAATTTCTTCCAGAGTCTTTCCTAGTTCGGATGGATTCTCAGCAACATGTATTCCGGCTCTTTTCATGGCATTCATCTTTTCTTTTGCGGTTCCTTTGCCACCTGAGATGATTGCTCCTGCATGGCCCATTCTTTTTCCTGGAGGTGCGGTCCTTCCAGCTATAAATCCAACTATTGGTTTTGATACATAATCCTTGGCGTACTGTGAAGCGTTTTCTTCGGCAGTACCCCCAATTTCTCCAATCATTATGATTGATTTTGTATCTTCATCATTTTCGAAGGCTTCAAGGCAATCCCTGAAATTGGTTCCATTTACAGGATCCCCACCTATGCCTACACATGTCGACTGTCCAAGTCCTTTTTCAGTCACTTGGTTTACAGCTTCATAGGTCAATGTTCCTGATCGAGATATGATTCCTACATCTCCTTTCCTATGTATGTGTCCTGGCATTATTCCAACTTTACTCTTGCCAGGAGTAATTATTCCCGGACAATTAGGACCAATCAGACGAGCATCTATCGGTTCGAGGTATTTCTTTACCTTGACCATATCCAGTGCTGGAATTCCCTCAGTTATGGCAACAATCAAATCAATTCTTGAATCTGCAGCCTCCATGATGGCATCAGCTGCAAAGGCCGGAGGCACGAATATGCAGGACACATTTGCACCTGCATCAACTGCCTCATCCATAGTATCCCATATTGGTAGACCTAGAGTTTCCTGGCCACCCTTGCTGGGGGTAACCCCCCCTATGACTTTAGTACCATAATCAAGCATTTGCTCAGAGTGAAATTGACCATTCTTTCCAGTTATCCCTTGAACCACTATTTTACTGCTAGAATCTAGCCAGATGCTCATTTTTTCCTTCCCATGGCTTCAATTGCCTTGATTGCACCGTCATTCATATCGTCCGCAGTGATAAGATCCAATCCAGATTCAGCAAGCATCTTTTTACCTATTCCAACATTTGTCCCAGCTAAACGTACGATTACGGGGACATCAAGTTTTATTTCTTTAGCCGCAGCTATTATTCCTTCAGCGATGAAGTCACATCTCATTATTCCCCCAAATATATTCACAAAGATAGCTTTTACATTTGGATCCGACAATATAATCCTAAATCCTTCAGCTACCTGTTTTGAATCAGCTCCACCTCCAACATCTAGGAAATTAGCAGGTTCTCCATCATGTAATTTGATTATATCCATTGTGGCCATTGCAAGTCCCGCTCCGTTTACCATACAACCTATTTCTCCACCAAGTTTTATGTAATTGAGACCGACTTCAGTGGCTCTGACCTCTAGAGGTTCTTCTTCTTCTTGGTCACGAAGTTGTTCGATATCCGCATGCCTGAACAGCGCTGAGCTGTCAAAGTTAATCTTCGCATCCAATGCAACAATTTCATCAGCAGTGGTTACTACCAACGGATTTATTTCTACAATAGAACAGTCTAGGTCAACAAATAGGTTGTAAAGATTTTTCATAAATCCCATGCAGGACTTTATTTGTTTCCCCTCAAGTCCCAGTCCAAATGCAATCTTCCGAGCCTGCCAATCCCCAAGCCCTGTGACTGGATCTACATATACTTTCAATATCTTTTCAGGATTCTTTGAGGCAACTTCTTCAATCTCAATTCCCCCCTCGGTTGAGGCCATTATTACTGGCAATTCTTTCTCACGATCTAGTACAATCCCAAGGTAAAATTCTTTAGCTATATTACAGCCCTCCTCCACATATACTTTGCTGACATTGACACCTTCGGTAGTTGTTTGAGGGGTCACTAATTTTGAACCTATTATGTTGTTTGCAGCTTCGTAAACCTCGTCAACGGAACGGCATAGAACAATCCCACCGCCTTTACCTCTTCCACCAGCATGTATTTGGGCTTTGACAACCCAGATCTTACCACTTAATTCCTTACACGCATTTGCAGCTTCGTTTGAGTTCAAAGCAAGAATTCCATTCAGGGTCTTTACTCCATATTGTCTGAAAAGTTCCTTGGCTTGGTACTCATGAATATTCATTTGTGATTACACAAAGATTGGGGTTTAATATGCTAAGGTGCAGTCAAGCCGTTACGTAAAGATTTAAATAGAATACAATCTGGCGCCAGAAGCAGGTTATAAAATGGCCAAGAAAAACCCAGCCCACATGTTCAGGGGGAAGAAAAAGGCGTACACTCGGAAAGAGTATATTGGAGGTGTTCCAGCTAGTCGAATAACTCAATTCGATGTGGGCTTACCCTCCGGTAATTTTTCAGTTGAAGTTACCTTATCTGCTCAGGAAGAGTGTCTGGTCAGACATAATGCCCTTGAGTCTGCAAGAGTTACGGCTAATCGATACATTCAGACACATGCTGGAAGAGAGGGTTATCACCTAAAAATTAGAGTTTATCCTCATCATGTTTTACGCCATAACAAAATAGCGCAAGGTGCCGGTGCAGATAGGGTTTCTATGGGAATGCGTAAATCTTTCGGTAAGACCGTTGGTACTGCGGCAAGAGTCAAACCCGGTCAAAAACTTATAACTTTACGTACATCTGATGAATTTCTTGTACAGGCGAAAGAAGCTCTTAGAAAATCATCTCACAAACTTCCAACACCATGCAGGATTAACGTGGTTCAAGCATAAATGGCTGAAGTCGTGAAGAAACTAGGTTTAGCCAAACCTGATGGTTTTTTGTATTTTGTAGAGTCTGATGGAACTGTATGGAAACATCAGGGCGGTCAGAAAGCTGTCGTATCAAAAAGTAAAATCAAAAGAGAAGAAGGCTATCTCTATTTTATAGATATGAATGGTGATCTAGCCAAGAGATCTAATTCTCAACAGAGAGACGAAGAAACAAGCGAACTTTTCAAGCCAGGTACTCAAGTTACAAGAGAACAATAGTCAATTTTAGATGTTTGAATCATTGCTGATAGCCAGCGTTTTACTTGGGGCTGTTGAAGGCTTCAAACCTGGACCACTTCAGACCTTGGTTATAACTGAGACTTTGAAAAGAGATTGGAAGGCAGGCTTCAAGGTTACTCTGGCACCATTGGTGACTGATGGCCCAATAATTCTTCTCTGTGCCCTAGTTGTATCCAGTTTGAGTAACTACGGTCAGTTCTTTGCGTTTATTTCTTTCGCCGGTGCGATTTTCCTGCTATATATGGCATATGAGACCTTCACAATTGATGAAGTGAAGATTGATGGGGAAAACTCAGGTAATTCACCATTTTACAAGGGAATTGTCACTAATCTACTGAATCCTAATCCCTATGTGTACTGGACACTTATCGGTTCACCGTTTCTGATTAAGGCTTTTGAAGAGGATGTATTTCTGCCTTTTGTGTTTCTTTTTTCTTTCTTTTTAACATTCATCATGTGCAAAACTTTCACAGCTATTTTGGTTGGACGCTCTAGAACTTTCTTATCCAGTCGTAGTTACTTCATAATTCTGAAGATTCTTGCTTTGATTCTGGTTGTTTTTGCCTTTAACTTTATTCAGACTGGTTTGTCATATCTCTAACTACCAGAATTTCCACCACGGTTTTTGACTCTTCTGTGTTTTCTGTCTCATATCCATAGCATAATCATCATCGCCTTCAGACAGACCTTTGATAATCGCCATATCCATACTGCGGTATGCGATTTTACCTGCTGGATTCATATCCCTTAGTACTGAGAGTGCATTACTTGGTAGCTCGGCCAGCAGTTCTATTCGTTTTCTGTCAAAATCGATTTGTGCATCTGCATTCACTTCCTGACCTACAGCTTCGGAGACTAATGATGACAAATTAATATCTCCGTCTTTTTCCTTTTCTCTAAACCATAGAGCAAATCCTGCCAGAAAACAAATCTCATTTTCAATCCATTCTCCTACAGTCCTGTAATCCAAATCCCTGACGACACGGCCATTTGCAGTCCAATAGTCTTTCGCATGTTCGGCCAATTTTGTTTCCAAGAGATTGGTAAGAATTTCAATTTCCCCCTCCCTGAGTTTGACTTTCCGCGATATGTTCTGGGCAATCCAACTATATTTACAACAGATCTCAAGTTCATCATCCCCTTTCTTTTCAAAAAAAGCATCTGCTTCGGGACTCGAGATTAGTGAAGCTATATCTTCAACAGTCAAACCGCTTTTGTTACTAGCTTCCTCAACAGTGGTACTACCTTCTATTAAAGTTAGGAATAATTTTCCTAGATTCCCATTACCTGGTTCTTTCAGGGTATCACCCTACTGCCATGAAAATCACCACAGATACAATCCTCCAGATGGTCTAAATTAGTAATCCAGCATTGGCTGTGTTCAGCAATCCTGGCAGCGCACTCCAATTTTCCAACCAGCCCACCTGTCACATCGGTAATTTGCCCCTCCTCATAATATTTCTTTATGGATTTCCTGGTTTCTGAATTTACTAAAGGTATTATTTCTGACTTTTCATCCTCAGGCTTTCCTTTCATAACTCCCGGATAGTCCATTACAAATACCGTGAGTCTGGGTTCATAGATTCTAGCTAATTCCATCATTATCACATCACCACTGAGTATGTTGATTCCTTGAATCAGATCCTCAGTAACATCACCAAAAGTTACAGGTATTCTCCCTTCTTTGAGTGGCTTGTCAAACTCACTGATTGGGAAGTTTTCTATTTTTCTTGAGCCCCTTGTCCTCATTGAATGTGAGGGAATGACTGATTTGGTCTCTATTCCAGATTCCTGAAGTCTTCCACAGAGGAGTTGGTTTAATTCATGAACCTGTTTCCTAGTCTCATTTATAGCTTTTTTTTGTTCCAGACTACCGTCTAATCCTTCAGCAAGAGCGTATCTTTTGGCAATAGGATGTCCATAGGATCCAGCTCCATGGACTATGATTATGTTTCTTTCTTTATCCTTTAAAATATTGCAGATTTTGTCAAGCGCCTTATGGTTAACTTTCGGTATCTCACTTTTCTTATCGGTAATCACTGAACCTCCAAACTTCAGGATAACGATATCTTCGGGCATTGATACTCTGTGGTCTATAGCTGACCAGTCAAAAAGATGCAGTACCTTGCTAAATAGTGAGTTCTTTGCAGCCGTGTGCAGAATAAGATTCGCCTTGCCTTGTTTGGTGCATTGTGTTATAATATAACTCAGGGTTTGGCTTTTACCATAGTCAGATTACAAGCTGAGGCATTAGGAGATTTTAGAACTTTGGGTCTGGTTGTTGGATTACCCAATTTTGCATTGGTTGCTGGTTCTACATTCTGGGGAGTTGCTGCTGATCGTTGGAAAAATAGAAGGGGGGTTGTAGTTCTCTGTTCAATTCTTTCAGCAGTTTTGTACATTCCTTTGGCCTGGTTGGGACCCATGGGGCTTGTCACAGTTAGGACTATCCAATCCTTCTTTTTAGGGGGAATGGTTCAGATTGCAACATTATTCTCCGAGCTTAATCCAGATGCTAGAGCGACTTTGATGGGAAAGTTAGAGGCAGCGTTAGGATTTGGCTGGGGTGCTGGGGCTTTCCTTGGTGGTATTTTAGTCATTTCAGGAGATTATGGTTCTGCACATCCCACGGTAATCTTTTCGTTCCTGCTGACTGCATCTATAGGTGTATTGGCCGTAGTAGGATATATGGGAGCCACTGAGCGCTCGGTTTTAAGAATAGATAAAGATTTAGATTTTGCCCCCTATTTCTGGAAACTGTCACGCCTTTTCATTACTACCTTTATTTTATTTATGGGCTATATGTTCTTCCTCAGTTTTTCACCAGTTTACCTTACGGTGATAGCCGGATCAACTTATGGAATGGGGGTTATTGTCTTACTAAGTGGTATTGTCCATGCCTTGGTTGCACCTTATGCTGGAAAGTTAGTTGACTCCTATCCTAGAGAGATGGCAATCCGAGCGGCATCCATTTTGGTTTTTGTGTCTATGGTCATTTATTCGCTAACTCAGAATATATATCTGGTTACTCTGGCCTTCATGCTTCCCATATTCATGACCTACTTTTTGGGAGCTCGTTCAATAGTGGCTGATACCGTACCCTATCAATTAAGGGCTAGAACTATGGGTTTATTGACTTCATTTTGTCTTTTAGGAAGTGGTTTTGGCAGTATTTTAGTTGGTGAATTACTACTCCATTTCGAATATCAGAGTGTTTTTCGTATTGGAGCTGTATTAACTCTTATGGCGGTAGCAACGGGATGGAAAAGGTTCTAATCCTTTACCCGAATTCTATCAGAATTCCTTTGTTCCTTAGATAATCTAAGACATAATCATAGAATACGTCATTCATACCCAGTGTTTCAGGGCAAATCACACCTTTTTCCCTTATTTTATTTTCCAAAACCAATCTGGAGAAGGCGCATGCAGTTAACCCGGTCGTTCGTGCCATACTGGTCACTCCCTCTGTAAATTCATCGTAAATCTTGTAATTAATTTCATTTCCTTTACTTGGTGTTGCTGAAATTAGCATTAAAGTAAATTCCTCTTCTCCTTTCTCAAGTTTCCATAATTTGAATAATTCTACACATGTTTTTTCTTTTCGGGTTATTTTCTTGTCCTTGTAATTTACGTTCTCATCCGAGAATTTCCCTTCATTAATCATTCTTTTTATGAGTTCACAATGTCCAGGGTATCTTATGGTAAATTCCATCAGATTAGGAACTCCTGATAAACAACTATTTGGATCTAAGAGTGTTCGCAATCCGTCTGTCAGAAAAGCTTCTAGTTCGCCAATACCCTCTACCTCAAATCTTTGTTTTTTTGATAAGGCCTCTCTAACTTCAGTTCTCCCGTCTACTCGTATTCTGGCAGGTCTAGTGTACTCTTCAATTACATCTATAGGTGAAAAGGGAGCCTTATAATTCCAAGGCGGATTCTTTTTTTTCGGAAGTCCACCAACCATAATTCGGATTTCTTTTATTTTATTGTTTGCTACTATATTGCCTATAATGAGATTACTAAGACCAGGTGCAACGCCTGCATCAGGTATTACCAGACAATCATTTTCGAGCGCAAGTTCTGACAGTTCCAGACAATTTTCAGGCATGAATGATATATCTACACAGGATACCTTGGACTGAATTATTGTCTTCAACATTTCAAATCCCATAAAACCTGGTAGACAGTTTACCGCTAGATTATAGTTTGTAATAACATCTTCAATTATTCCATTCTTTACATCAAAATTGATTGTAGAAATACGGTGGTTGCGCTTTTCAATCTGGTTCAAAGTAGTTTTGTTGTTATCAATGACGGTGACTTCGAAATCATTGCAAAGTTCCTCGGCAATGAATGAGCCTATCATTCCACCGCCAATTATGGCAATTTTCATCAATTATGTGAATTAACGCGCTAGTTTCTTTCGTGAAACTCTAACACTTTTAGGTGTAATAACAATCCATTTCTGGCTTACACCAACTAAATCCCCATCTACATCAGCAACGGCCCTTTCTAATTCTGCTAATATTTGGTGCAACGTTTCTTGGTCCGATGTAAGCGGCGTGAAGTCGATTAGAATTATATTACCATCATGCAATTCAGTTGTTATCTGATTAACTTGTTCAGCCTTGCTTAACATCATTGTATAGACAAGCATTGATGCCTTTTCACCATAGTCTTCAGCTTTATCCGCGCTCCAATTTCTCAAGTCAAAAAACTGCTCATCCGGTATTCGGCGCATTTGTGGAGAGTTGGCTACCATGGCTCAATATTCTAGTTGTGGTTAATTAGCCTTCCGACGACTAAGATAAGAGACTATTGCAATCGTGGTAATAATGGTACCAACACTTGGGTAGGGTATTAATCCACTCTTACTTTCCGATTCAATGTTGATAGATTTTATCAAATTGTTGTTGTCTGTACTTTTTTCACCCTCTGCAACATATGCAATAACTTCAAAATCGTGCCGACCGGAAGTAGCCTTCCATTGAAAATGGAATTCCTGTTTTTTAGTGGGCTCAATTTCATAAGTCCAGGTACTGACAATTTCAGAATCAATTAGAAGTTCAACGCTACCTGATGCAATATAACCATTGTAAATATCAGATTGGTAAGTCTCATTATAGTTATTAAGAACAAAAGTTACGGTTTGTATTTTGCCCTTTTCTTTTTTACCGCTGATTTCCAAGGATTCAACGTATATATCTGCCCATCCTAGAACCTCAACTGTACTAGAGCCTTCTCTGGAATTGTTTTTAAGATCCATTAATTTATATTCCAGCACAATCTCTCCCGTGTATTCAACCTCAAAGATTATGTTGAAATTTGCTCCTTGATCCTCATATCTGAATTTTCCTCTCTCATCTCCCTCTATATCGTATACGCTTATCTCAATGTATTCTATTATAGCTTCACCTTCCACATCGTAAGCTCCCAGGTAAATTTCAAAGTCTTCACCAACTCTTGGCATTGAGGGGTTTGTACTTAGAATCTCAGTAGGCTTGTGATCGGCATAGAATTCTTTCTCAATATAATCTTCTCCAACCGGGTTTTGAGACACTTGGAGACTCACAGTATGTATTCCACCATAGTCAACCAGTGTTGTAATTAACTCACTGTTTCCAGCAAGCGGAGTTCCATCCAGAATCCATTCAAATTCAAGTTCCAATCCATTAGAATTCTTACCGTCAAAGGTTATCCAGTCACCTTCATTGATGGTATCTGTAAAGTCAAATTGAGCTTCGGGATGATCATACACATTTATAATCAGGGGAAACACAATCGTCCAAAGACCAGTTGCAGTATGTTTTCCTGATACACTGACAAAATACTTGCCAGCTATTTCCGAAGAAAAATCCATCCAATAATCAGTCGTATTCGATCCCCAGTTACTACCCATATCATCATTGAACTGCCATTTGTAAATTTCTATCTCACCCCATTCAGTCGTACAATTGAGAGTAATTGGTTGACTGGTTAGAATATTGGCTTCTGAGTATTGCAACGACAAAATTGGAACACTCTCAGCATCTAGGGTAAATGTCTCAGTTTCTTCTCCTCCCCTTTCATCAACAACATTTAACTGAATTTCATGTATGCCCGTTTGCATGTCAATTTCAAAGAGATATCCTTGGAAACTATCCCCCTCATATTCCCAATAGAATTCTAGGTCGTCATTTTCGGTATCGGTTGATACTATTCCATCTATTACAATATTTCTATCAGCAGGTACGGTCCATTGGTTGTCTCCAGTCTTGATTCCTTCAGGAATGACTATATCGGGATCAGGTGGTGAATTATCTACAGTTATTGTCTTGCTTGTAGAGTTAAATCCTTCTTGGTCATCGTAGACCGTTAACGTTACAGTGTAGATTCCGGGAAGTGCAAAACGGTGTTCTGGGTTCTGGGAATCTGTACTATCAGAGTCTCCGAAGTCCCATACCCAGGCCTCCACCTCTCCGTCATTATCATAGGATTGGTCTGTAAAACTGAATGTGGTTCTTGTGTCTCCCTCTTCAGGCTCAATAGTAAAATCTACGTGTGGTAGCCTGTTTATCACTTCTATCAGATAATAAACGGTAGTGATGTCATTTAGATCGTCTATTATTTTTACAGAAACATTGTAAAATCCAGAATTTCTGAATTCATGTTCGGTCGTTGCCTGATTTGACGTGAAACCATCATCAAAATTCCAGTAGAAGAATTCTACTTCTCCATCAATATCATAAGAATCAGAAGCATCAAATGTGATTACATCACCCAGAAGAATCACGGTTTGTGATATTTCGACCACAGCAATGGGGGGTTTGTTAACAAAAATATTCAATATGACTGAGTCCTCCAGATTGCTGTTGTCCCTTACGGTAAGAATAACATCATAGGTTCCATTTGTCGCAAATATGTGAATTGGGTTCTCATCATAGGAAAAGGTTCCGTCACCAAAATCCCAGGTGTAGTTTACAATATTGCCATCTTCATCCCAAGACTCATTACCGTAAAATTGCAGTTCAAATCCCTCTGCTATGACGGCTTCATCAGCATCTGCAATAGCATGTGGCTTTGATAAGAAGCTGATATCCACAATGATATTTTTCCCGTTCACCTCGATATTCTCAATTTTCCATCCTGATTCTGTACCATTGTAGGCCAAAGAATTGGGATAGGTGTCTTTTGTGAATGAACCTGAATTGTAAGGATCTCCACTGTCTCCCCTATTCACTGCATGGTCAAGATCGTCATCACCATCAGCTTCTTCCAAATCCACCAACTTATGATCTTCATCACTATTACCACCCTGACTATCATCAATATGCCAGATCAACAGCCCTTCTCCAGACATATATTGGTCATATTGCATCTGTTGTCTATTCTCTATCAAGAAATATTCATCCGAGCCAGACCAATTTCCAGGTATTGGAAGCATGTAAGTGATTCCTCCATCTTCAATCGGTTCCAAGACCAGACCAGTGATGTCATCAGTGATTACAACGGGTTCAATCCATTCTAACTCGTATCTGGACCAGGCGGCTAGATACACTGGAGTCTCTCCATTATTAGCCCAGGATCCAGACCCCATTAGTCCCCAATTTCCAATACCCTCAGAGGAATTATCATAATCATATAAATCAGGTAGTCCTAATTCGTGTCCAAATTCATGGCACCATACTCCTAGTGGGCTTCTTTCACCATTTGAATTCTCGTACTCTGGTGCTTGTGTAATTCTCTTTATCTCGTACCCATTGTCTTCTGTTTCAATGTTGGTTGTCCAGTGAATAGACCAGATATCATCACTATTTCCACTTGATTCCTCACCGGGTCCGGAATGTATTACCATTACAGCATCATAGTCTCTGTAATCTATGTCATCATCAGCAATTTCAACACTGTCCCTGACGAAATTCTGATTTTCAGACCCATAGTCCGCAGCGTCACCATCTAGGGTATAGGGGCCGAAAACATCACCTCCAATGTTCAATTCGCTTCTGGAAACCTCATCAAAATATTCCCACATGGAATCGGTTTCGCCGAATGCCAAATCCTCGAAATAGTCTTGATCGTGGTCGTCCTGATATTCCTGATCCTCAAATTCTGAAAGTATGAATGCAACTTGAATGGTTCCTGTGGAAGGTGCCGCCTCACTGCCTACTGAAAAAATAATTCCTAAACTCAGTATTCCTAAAACAAATAGGTATATTCGGGACATATCAAACCAATTATAGTCGGGATATTAAAGTTCAACCGGAGACAAAACCTAGAGGGTCTGCCAGTATGTTATCTCTGGCTTCGTGTGAGATTTTTACTGGTTTCTCACCGAAAAATACCTCAGTATTATTCCTCATTGACTTCAAGGTTGCTACACCCATTGCAAAGTTGACGGCAGCTCCCGCTCGGAAACCGGCATACTCCTCAGGTATGGCGTTAAGGTAAACCTTGACAGGTTCAATATGTAGACTGGCATTATCGATCATAGCATCCAATAGTTTCATACATTTCTCTTCATTCTCTGGTTTTAGCAGGTCTGCAGGTACCAAGTTGTATTTTTCAAACAAGAAACCTGGCCAGAATATTTTTTCATTATCGAGAATATCCTCTCTAAAATCTCGGATAATGTTCACTTTTTGTAAGAATAGACCAAAGTCCCTTTCATTAGTCCTCAGAATCTGTGAGTTTTCTTCTCCTAAAAATTTGGATCGTGTTCTTATCAATTCCGTTAGGAAACCAGATGGTGTGCCAGCCACATAATAGCAATACTCGTTCAGGTCCTCAAACGAATAAACTTCCTGTTTCAGAAACTTCTGCATTCCAAAATTCATTTCTTTTAACCAACGAACCATGCATTCTTTGGTCCTTTCGTCAAAGCTGCTGTGAACTTCCAAGACTCTTTCCATGTTCTTAACCAAGTCTCGATAGTTAGGATTCAATACCATTTCATCAGCAGATTCAGCTAGTTCTCTGGCTTTTGATTTGGCAGATAAGCTATCCGGACTCTCCAGAATTTCCATCAATATGTTCATCGAGTCTATTCTTTCTTGAAGACTGATTTCTCTTCTACCTATATCATCCTCGAAGGTATCCAAAATTCTTGCTTCTAGATAACCAACCATTATTGGCGCTAGGATATTTTCCTCTACCAAGGGAATCGTAAGTGCAAAGGAGCGGGATACGGATTGAAGAGCACTTTTACAATAATCCATGCTTTCTTGGAACATCTCTCCAGTTTTGCTTTTGACGGTTCCGTATAGGGATGGCATCTTGACCTCGGTTTCGGATTCCATAAATTGACGAAGCATATATAAAAGTAGGTTTTCACTATCGATAATGCTTCCCTTATCAAAGATGCCAGTAGAGGCCGTACGTCAGGTTACAACCTTAATGTTTGATTTAGATGGTACCTTTGTTACAGAGGATAATCTGGAAGCTGAAACTTACCAATCATTGGAGAGAGTTAAGGAAAATGGGATCAAGACAATAGCAGTTACTGGAAGACCTGCTGGCTGGTGTGATCTCATGGCTCGTTGGTGGCCAGTTGATTCTGTTGTTGGTGAGAATGGGGCATTGGCCTATTCCAAAAAGATGGGTAAGATTGAGAGGCTGAGTTTTCACAATCCAGTTGATAACGGTTCATATCGGAAACGTTTGGATTCATTGTTTGCTGACCTTTTAATCAAGTTTCCAGGCATTAAGCTGGCCGCTGACCAGTCATTCAGACAATGGGATATTGCAGTTGATATGGCTGAAGAATCAGAAACCTCACTTCAAACGGCTATAGCGATTGCCTCCCATTGTGAGGAGAGAGGAGCCAAAGCCTCAATTTCTAATCTTCACGTAAATATTTGGTTCGGCGATTATAGCAAACAAGAAATGTCCCTTAGGGTATTGGAAGGTCTGGGACAGGAGGCAAGCACGGCCATGTATATTGGCGATTCACCGAATGATTCTCCTATGTTCGGTTATTTTCCCTTGTCCGTCGGTGTCCGTTCGGTTCTGAAATACAAGGATATAATGGCCAATCACCCAGTTTATGTCACGGATGGTGATGGTTCCCAGGGTTTCGTTGAATTAGTGGATTATATTATTTCGACCAGGTGACGCCCTTCTGATTTTGATAGTTCCCACTTCTTTCAGAATACAATGACCTTGCAGGTCCAGATAACCTCTCAAACACGACCTGGGCAAATGTTGTCCCCACACTTATCGAAACATTTTCGTCGCTGGAATTGAAACCGAGTAGTGTCAAAGTTCCATCGAAACCAGAATCTATCTTTCCGAAGCTACAGGCTATTCCCTTTCTGGCCCAACTGGTTCGTAACCATAGTTGGGCACATAGATTTGCACTACATGAAATCCTTTCCCTCGTGGAGATTGCAAATCTGGTTCCTGCAGGAATATCCAGTGAACCTTTGGATACCTTGGATTTTTGAGGAATTTCTATCTCATCTATGGTCAAGTCATATCCATTTGGTGTGAGATTGTCAGCATTGAATGGTTCAATCTCCAATTCCCCCAAATCAATTGCAGATAAGATGGCCTCATCTGATAAGACCGTCATTTCTTTTCTCTTATTTCCTTCAGGAACTTCTCAGCCATATCAGCTCGCACTTTACCTGACCTCTTCAACATCTCAGCCAGTTCATCAATCTCATGCTTATCAGCTCCCGCTTGAACTGCCAAATTCCTAGCGTGTAATCCCATATGTCCTCTCTGTATTCCCTCTGAGGCCAATGCCCTAAGGGCTCCTAAATTCTGGCAGAGACCTACGGAGCAGATAATTTGTGACAGTATGGCTGCACCTCCTGGAATCTCCAGATTGAGGATCTTGACACATGCTTTTGCGGTAGGATGAGTTGCTGTGGCTCCTCCAACAAGTCCAATAGCCATTGGTAGTTCTATGCTTCCTTTGAGATTTCCATCCTCCATCTTTTCCCAGTCGGTAAATGAGGAATGTCCTTCTTTCCATTGACCATATGTATGGGCTCCGGCTTCAATAGCCCGCCAGTCGTTTCCAGTTGCTATAACCACTGGATCAATTCCATTCATTATTCCCTTGTTGTGTGTGGCGACTCTGAATGGATCCGCACAGGCGAAGGCAAAAGCCTCGATTATTCCATCTACAACTTCTTCACCACCAAGGAACTCAGAGGGCCAGACGGCGCTTGCCCTAGTTTTGCGATATATTGCCAGATTCGAGATAATTCTAAGGTATACTCTTCCTCCCGTTATGGTTTCCAGCCTGGGAGCTACGGCTTCCGCCATGGTATTCACTGCATTAGCCCCCATCGCGTCCCTGCAATCTACTAGTAGATGAGTTATTACCATCGGTCCGGTCTTCGAGTCTAGAACCCTCACTTCGATATCTTTACACCCTCCTCCAAATTTAACCAGAATAGGATCCTGCTCATTTGCTAAATCAACAATCTCATCCCTTTTAGACAGGATTTTTTCCTTGGCATCAAAAGGATCTTCTAGATTCACCAATTGTATCTGTCCGATCATAACGGGGTCGTCAGATTCAGCAGTAATCCCTCCAGTTTCTCGAGTCCCTTTGGCCATATGAGTGGCTGCAGCTACGACAGATGGTTCCTCAAGGGCCATGGGGACCATGTAGTCCTTACCATTTACCATAAAATTGGCTGCAATTCCAAGAGGCAATGGGAAGGTTCCAACTACATTCTCTATCATTCGATTTGCGGTTTCCTTACCCAGAGCACCATAATCACTTATTGCAGCTGCCTCTTCAGCAGACAATTTAGCAAAGTCTTTCACATATTCTAATCTTTCAGATGGTTTTTTTTTGTAAAAACCAGGTACTTCTGAACTTGAGGTCATGAATAGGCAGAGCCTATCGCTTAAAATTACTTGCCCACTATAGCGGAGACTTACCTATACTTCCACAGTGAGGACACATAATCTCATCATCATCATCCCCAGTAAATTCTCTTTGACATCCCACCTCGCAAAGGAATATGACTTGCTTGGAAAATTCGCTTCCAGCCTTTATACTAAAGTCACTTTTTGGTTCATCTATGTCCCCTGAAATTTGTTCACTTGAGCTTTCGGCCTCCACAGGTACCAACACCGATCCTTCAAGTTGTAAGTCTTGGTCTTTTCCCCTGAGTATGTAGAATGCCGAAGAGGCAGCGACAGCTAGTAGAACAACCGCTGCCAGATACAATTCTGGCACTATTTTTTCACTATCCTCATCGACTGTACTGGGTATAATCTCAGTTTCAATAAATATCTCCATCATTTCTCCTTCCATCTCACTATTGGTATAACCCATTCTGTCAACAGAAATGATTCTGTAATAGTGGTAGCCACTACTCAAATTGGTAACATGATATTCAAGACTTTCAGTAGTATCTATCGCAATCCAGGGGGTGGTAAAATTTTCCCGGTTTTCGATTATGAAACTTGTGGCATCTTGAGGACTTTCCCAAGTTATGGTCAGGTTGTTTCGATCTTCTACTAAATATTCGACGGTTTCAATAGCCATAGCGGGTGTTGTATCTATGGTCGTGATTAGATCATAAGCATGATAAACTATGGACATAGATGAATTAGCGGGGGGAAGGTATCCATCAGTGCCATCACCAAAGATAACTCTTGCATTATCATAATCCACCCAGTATTGGTTTGCCTTCATAGCGGCCAGGTCAGTTCCTGTAAATTCCTCTAGTGTTTTCTCATACACTCCATCAAGATCTTCATCGACAGTAAGTTCCATGTTACGAATCTTTCCAATCATCACAGGTTTTAGTGGAATGGCTGGTAATTCGACTGTATTTGTCATATTTGAATTCCACGATAATGTAAATTCAAGTGGATACTTGGGATTCTCATTGCTGGCCAGGTCCACAGGATTAATACGGAAATAATAGGTCTTTCCATCCACTAGTAGTTTCTTTATTTCCAGAGCCCCATTATCCCACTCATCATCTATAGAGTTCCACACCAAGACGTCTTCAGTACCTTCAGGTAATCTGGCGTATTCCAATTGAATCTGAGATAAATTCTCACTAGCGTATTCAATGGCTAGAATTAAATCTCCGGTCCCAGTTAAACTATCAATAGTTGCTAAAGTCAGAGTGGGTTTTACACGGTCAAAGGTTAGGATAATATCACCTGAATTCTTGTCCTCTGAATTTCCTGCAAAATCTACGGTCCTAGAACGGATTTCGTACTGACCATCTATTTCAGGAGAGAACCAATACTCTCCAATAGACGTGAAAGAACCCAAATCCTCCCATGATTCATCGCCAGTGATACGATACTCTATGAGGTAGCCAATGATATCGTTTGAATTGTTTGCTTTCCATTTGACAGTCACCCCATCTATATTTGTAAATTCCAGATCACCTTCGGCCAACCATAGGGTAGACATTGGACTTTGCAGATCGACCCTCATTTCAGTGTCATAGGTTCCCTTTTTCTCCAGATTTCCTAGCGTGTCCAAAGAAATTGACTTGAATCTATAGGTTAATCCGTTTTCTCCTGTGAAGTTAATCGAGTTGTTTGTGAAAAATCCTAGTAGGGTCCAATCTCCTAGTGTACTACCATTTTTGACCAGATAATAGATATAGTATCCTTCCAGGTCTTCAGAATTTGAGAGACTTCGCCACTTAACCTCAAAGGTTGAACTATTTCTATAGAATCCTTCCTCGTTGACTCTAGATGTCGGTGCTTCTGAATCGATGTAAAGGGGTAGGTCATAAGTTGTGGTATGGTAACCCCACAAATTCTCTCGTGGGAATTCTATAGTGATTTCCTGATCAAACCACTGGCTTTGCCCAGTTTCATGGACTACGCTTGCAATTACGTTTTCTCCCTCATTAAGATAAATTAGGGATATCTGGAATTCATCATTCCAGTAATCAGCGTAGTGGCCACCACCCTCATCTAGATCTCCAAAAATATAGATACCATTGAAATAGTGATCCCCAAAGTTATTTGTTGCCACATTGATTGTCATTACCCCATTTTCATAGAGCTCTATACTTGGTATGTCTACAATGTGGCGGAAGTACGCATAATTGTTTTCTTCCCAGAGAGTTTTTTGATCAGTACCACCATAGATACATCCCTCACAACTCAATGGTCCATCACCAAAAGGTGTTTTTCCATTCTTCCATGATGTGTCATTAAAACTCAGTGTTGTCCAGTTCGTGTTATCGTACAATTCTTCTTCTCCGGACGAGTTCGTCCATTTCCAGGCAACATCACCAGTAAGTCCCTTTTCGACTAAATTTTTGGTTACGACACTACCAATATGCTCACTTTCAACGTCAAAAGAAAGATTATAAAATCCATCGTCGTATGAATCGGGTACTTCTGCAGTTATAATCACATTTTGGATTTGATTAGGTAAAAGAATAAAATGGTTTGGAGTAAATTCGATATTCCAATCACCAACCATTGATTCCGAAGGTGTTAAACTGACATTGTCAATCAATCCTCCTGTGTTTTGAACTTCGATAGAGAAACTCACTTTCCTAGACGCATTTATAACTTCAATATCATTGTCAAAAGATGCTTCTAAAGAATAAATTACTGTTGTTAGATCCATGGTGAACAAATTGTTCGATAGATTAGTATCATTACAATCACATGATACTTGGATATCCAATTGATTTAGTCCAATAAGTTCTGGCGTCCATTGTAGCCACAAGTTACCAGAACTGTTTGCAGGCATCGCCTCGACATAGAATGTTTCTACCAAAGTATTGTTTGAAGTAGCGTTAATGGTAAAATTGGTTGCACTAGTATTTCCGTGGTTTCCTCCCACAATTGAGAGCAATATGGAATCTCCAAAGATTATAGGTTCAGTCGTTGATTCAAAAATCTGAGCTTTGATTTCTAAATCAATCCATTGACGATTACTCCACCCTGTTCCACCGTCACGTGCATATACCGCCAATAAATTTTCTCCACTGTTGAAAATAGAGGGAGAAAGTGATTCTGTACCGCCATCATTCCAGTATTCCATACCATTTGCACTTCTTTCACCTTCACTGTAAACCAGATTTCCGTTGATTATAGGCGTGCAATAGTTGTCAAAGGCCACATTAAGTTCAGCCGATACTATGACTCCATTAGGCATATTGAATTTGTGCCTGATTAATATGACGTCATCATTATCACCATCAGTATCCCATTGCGTGCGATAGTCTACACCATTATCATTTCTGTCGCCAAAAGGGGCAGCTCCAATGACCCATCCTGAGTCGTTGAATCCTGGCTGTGACCAGTTTTCCGGTGAATCGTCATAGTCATCTATAATCAGGTATCGATAATAAGTCGCATTATCCCTTCCACTCTGAAGCACTACAGTGTCCTCGACACTATCGCTAGAATAAAGAACCTCATCAACGAAAGGGTCAGCCTCACCAGTAACTTCCTGACTGGTTGAAAGCATAATTGCTACAGTTGCAGTGAGGAACAGGAAAATCCACAATCTATTCTTCATGGTCATGTAGGACCCTGACGGAGTATTATAAAGTAGATGTTTTAGAATCGGAACCCATTTATTATCACCCCTTTAGTAAGAGAACGAAAGCGTGTCACCAGATGACGAAGATTCAAGCATAAGAGGTCGTATCGACCGTTTCTTTGATAAGAGAGCCAAAGAGCAACAAGAATTATTGAGGGGTGAAATTGGGGGTAAGAAGATATCGGATAGTTGGGAGGTGGCCAAACGGAAAATGGGTCGTAAACCGCCCCCTACCAAGAAAGAATCAGCCAAGTCTTCAAAGAAGTTACATAGTGTACAAAAGTCCAAGAGAGTGAAATCCCCTGAAGTGGGTCCTGAGGTAGAAATCAGTCCTCTGGTAAGGAGTTTTGTGAGGCTGACCACGGATTACCCTCCAATTACCTTAGGAGTGATGGCAGCTATCACACTGTTCATGCTCATCGGGATTGGAATGACCAATATAAACGGGGCAATGGAGGTCTATCTACCCCAAGGCTCCGATGAAGAAGCTTTATTGCTCGAAGTCAGAGAAGACTGGTCGACAGATATTATTGTAATCTATGTTGAAACTGATAATGCTTATGATGTAGCAAGTCCCGCTAATATAACGAATCGACAAGTCCTCCTCGAAATGGATTATATTGAGAGGACTGTAGATCCTTTTGGGCAGACAGAGAAGGGAGGCCCTGGCATCGTTCCTTCGGACGGGGGGTTAGAGGATGATATTGTCTGGTCTTTCAGTGTATCTACCTTGATCAAGGAGTTACACAGCACCAATAGCAGAGTCTATGACGCATTGATTGACAATTCGGACGCTTGGGCCTCGGCTACCACGGATGGTGGGTCATCAAGCACAGCAGCATTGGTGAAACAAGTAGCTGAATTAGCAAAGGAGGCCGATACTTTGAATCACTATGAGATTCCAAGTCAATCAGATATAGATGATATTGTTCAGGATTTACCACCTTCAGTTCTTGAGAAAGTTATTAGAGATACAAATGGTGATGGCATCTGGGATACAGCTGTTATATTGTTTGGTATAACTAGTGAAGTTCCTCCACCTGAAATCATTGAAGTGATAGATACCACAATGAAGAACCGAGGTTTGGGCCTTCACGAAGAGAATAATAACCGGCCAGAGGGGCAAACTTACAGTCGCATGATGCTGACCGGACCAGTACCAGTTACTCAGGCTATTACAGATCGCTCATTCTCTGAGTTCTGGAACATCTTTCCTATAGGGGTGGTACTATGTGCCATTGCTATATTTTTGATCCAGAAAAAAATTAGGGCAGTTCTGATATCTGGGGTTCCTACATTATGTTCTATATTCATAACTTATGGAATTATTGGCTGGACTGGGATGGAGGTGACTCCTACTATAATTGCTCTAGGGCCTATCCTGATGGCTTTAGGCGTAGCCTACGGGCTTCATCTTTCCAATCGTTTTACAGAGGAAACAGGCCCCAATGCACAGATAAGAATGATGAAAGCCCTTTCAACAACTGGAAAAGCGATTGCCCTTTCGGCCTTGACTACAATGATTGGATTTGGTAGTCTGATGTATACTAATTTAGGCCCTGTTTTTACCGTTGGCTTGAGTTTGACCTTGGGAATTTTTGTATGTTTACTAAGTACGTTCATTATGGCCCCTGCATTAGCGGTCCTAACAGATTATGATTATAGAAAAACAGAAGGTCAATGGCATAGATTGGCTCATACTGTTACCGAGCACAACAAACCCGTGCTGGTCATTCTTCTAGCAGTCAGTTTGGTTTCTATAGGTCTAATACCTGCCCTTGAAACGAATATTGATTATCTTGAAATGGTTCCTGATGATGAACCAACCCTAGAGGGCATTATTAAATATTCTCAAGAGTTCAATGCAGGTGCCTTTGGAATGATGATTGCCAGAGGGGATTTCCGGAACGGTTATGAGGAGATTGCCGACGATGCTGTTGATCAATTAGATGAAATAGATTTAGTAGTAGCTGGAGGGGAGGACGGCAACAGAGACGGTTTAAATGATATTGAAGACGTAACAGCAATATCTTTGACCGAAGTTATGAAGGCAGTTAAGATCTCAACCAACCAATCATCCACTCTTGATTTCATAATTGATAATACTGGACAAGACCCTTTTGAAAGAACATTCTGGGCAATTCTTCATCAGGACCAGATTCGAGACAATCCCATTTTTGGCAGAGACATGCAGAAATTCTTGCTTAACGTATTCTATGATAGTATAACTCCTGAAGCCCTAAGCATGATAATGGACTGCTCTCCTGACGCGTCTGCAGGAGTTGAATGCCAGTATTCCAAGACCTTGATATATGTTGATATGCCTCTGAGAGACATTATTTCTATGGAGGTTTCGGTTACCGCTGTCAATGAAATAAGGGATAATTACGATCATGGAGATGTTATGATATCCAAGTTGACCGGTGTCGCAGCTATAGGGACTAGTGTCAATGCACAGTTGATTAAATCACAGATAACAACTTTGGCTATTTGCATCATCCTCGTCTTAATTGTATTGTCAATGACTTTTAGGAATATTAAGATAGGGCTCTTGACTACCCTTCCAGTGTGTTGGGTGGTAGCATTAGAACCCCTGACATTCGTTGTACTGGGACAAGCTCTGAGCCTAGTAACGGTGATGATCGGTTCAATTGTTATAGGTGTGGGGATTGATTTTTCGATCCACATTACTCAGAGAGTAATTGAGGGTGGAATAAACATGCCAAGTATCTATAATGCGACCGCCAAAACAGCTCAGACCTTAGCTGAGGCAACTGCCGTAACATTGGTTGGACTAACAGCTGCTTTCTTCATTAATATTTCCGCTTTGTGGTGGTTCGTGTTTATCATTGTTATCCTTCTGATTGCTTCCATGATCTCAGCCATGTTCCTGTTGCCTGCTCTTTATTCACTGGTAGTGAAATCCGGTGGGACCCTGTCGTGACGGTCACTTCCATAATCGGTGCCCAGTGGGGTGATGAAGGCAAAGGAAAGATAACAGATTTTCTGGCTGACAAATCCAAGGTGGTTGTCAGATCCCAAGGAGGAAATAATGCAGGCCATACAATTGTAGTAGATGGCAAGAAACACAAGCTGCATCTTCTTCCTTCCGGTATCCTGCGTACCGACATCATCAATGTAATAGGTAATGGTGTGGTAGTCAATCCTGTTGTTTTGCTCAAAGAGTTAGCCAATTTAGATGGTGAAAGGGGCCAATTGTTTATTTCAGATAGAGCTCATGTAGTCATGCCCTATCACAAAATGCTTGATGGCGGTGAAGAGAGTTCTAAGGGTGAATCAATGATAGGTACAACAGGAAATGGAATTGGCCCTTGTTATTCAGATAAAGCATCGCGAATCGGAATCAGAATGGGTGATCTTCTGGATGATGATGTGATTATTGAGAGATTAGAAAAGGCATTACCTCGCAATCAGGCATTACTGAATCATTATGGGATAAAAGATGATTTGACAATTAATGGTCTGCTTGAAACTTGTAAGGCATGGAGGAAAGAATTAGGTGGATTCATCACCGATACTTCATTGTTGGTGAATCAACATATCGACATTGGAGCTAGTGTTCTTTTAGAAGGAGCTCAGGGAGTTCACATAGATATTGAATATGGAACTTATCCATTTGTTACTTCATCCAGTCCAACCACAGCCGGAGCAGCCTTAGGTTCGGGAATTGCACCGTCTAAGATTTCCGATGTAGTCGGAGTTACCAAAGCTTATCTTACAAGAGTCGGTTCAGGACCTTTCCCAACAGAATTAGAGGATGAAGTTGGAGAAATAATCAGGGAGAAGGGACAGGAATTTGGGACAACCACAGGTCGTCCTAGGAGATGTGGATGGTTGGACTTGGTTATGCTGGAATTGTCCAATCGAATTTGTGGTTTCACTTCATTGGCAATTACGAAACTTGATATTTTGTCAGATATGGATGAGATCAAGGTCTGTGTGGCATACAAAGGTGAAGATGGGACAGATATCAATCATTTCCCCTCATCCCTGTCATATCTTGGAAAATGTACTCCGGTGTACAAGAGTTTTGCAGGGTGGTCATCAGAGGATATAGATATTTCCAATGGAATTATACCAAAAAAAATGAAGAATTTCCTTGATTTTGTCTCTGAAAGTTTGAATATTCCGATAAGTATAGTTTCACTTGGCCCCGGTCGAGATGAGACAATAATATTCTAGGCTCAGGCTTCCTCATCCGGCTTGTCTTAACCTAGTGAAACTAGCATTAGAAATATTGAAATCAACATCATAATCAATCCTAATTTTACTCCTAAGGCTACCCACCACAAATGTTCACTTATTGGATGTAGATGTTGTAGATTATTTAGTTGAGTTAAATTGTTCAACTTATTCATAGGGTCAATTTCTATTGCAGTTATTACTCTTGTTTTTTTTGAAGCACTTTCCTTTTTCTTGTCATCTATCCAAGCCTCAATCTCATCATCATTCTCAAAAAACGGAACCTTAGGTTCATCACTCACACCCCCCTGACGCCTTTGTTTAATTTAATACTGTGGTTGTTTTGTTCTTTGGTGGATCTACTATAGATTCTATAACAGCGCCTTAAGACTCTTTACTCTCTTCTTCATCCTCATCGTCAAAGTAGGACTGAACTCTCTCAATTTCCTTCTCGACCCTGACATTGAGCTTCAGGACCAGCATTGCCAGACCCATAACCAAGGCAGTAACAGCCACCGCTGTAATGTACATCCCCTTCAGAGTGCCATCATCATTATCTGGCATCACATATGCCACTGTAGCATTGATTGTGTCTTTCCAGGCCAATGCCACTACTAGACCAAAGGCAGTCATTATCGAGGAAATAACAATTCCCCGCATATTCAATTTTTCAAAGTCTTCTTGGTTTATACCCATTATTTTTCCTCTGGATTATTCCTCTCTTCAAGCGTAAGGCTGTATACCGAGAATATGTAGAGGTCGGGATTTAACCTTAGCCGTTCCACACAAGGACCACACATAGGATGAACAAAACCCTGATTCTCATCGTGTTTATGTCTCAGATCGGCCTGATAACAATGTGAAACCAGAAACTCTGCTTCCGCTGGCTGGTTCAGTCTGGTTGGAGTCAGCCCATGGACATCAATACACATACGACAGTACACGTTACACCTGCTTTGTATCTCATGTAATCCCTATTATAATTATGCTACTAAATTTATACTTTTAAATCTATTTCAAAATATTAAATAAATATATACTTTTACCTTTCAAAATGACATATTGATGACAAGACAATTATGGGGTATTCTTGGCCATTATTATCTATTACTAAGTGTTCAGAAGATTTAGGGGGCAGCAGTTTACCCGTTGAGGAAGCTTCTAGGATTTCTTTTTTACTTATGTTCTCCATTCTATTGGTCAGTATTCTATCGCTTTCATAATCCACGAACGTAACAGGTACTTTAGAAATACCAAATTTTTCAAGAGCAAACCATCTATGGTGACCGTCTATTATAGTAAACGTGTTCTTACAAACAATAAGTGATGGTAGAACGAAAAATCTATCAAATGTTTCAATATAATTGCACAAACCTGTTCCACGTTTAAAAAATACCTGCTCATGTGGCTTAAGTTCTTTTAAATCTATCCATAAGAAATTAGATATTAATTCTGGCGGTATTTCTATATGCTTATTCATTTTTATTAAGTCCAGTATCTCTTTCTTCCCTTCTTTGTCTATTTCTTTTTTGTACGTAGTCTTCATCTTCCACAGGTCTAACATACTCTCTGACGCCTTTGTTTAATTTAATACTGTGGTCATGGCGCTGTGCCACCATCCTGAATAGTTCACCATTACATATAAAGTTACGTAAGCTATTACCGAATCAGTGGTCATCAGTACAAATACAACCGCAATAGTGCGTCTACCGACGGGGATTATTTTATATAAGACTGCCAAGTCGAAAAGTTATGGCAAAGGAAAAGAAAACCCAAGGTTTTCAATCGGCCGCAGGTCTTATCAGGTACTTTGACGCAGAGGATAAGAACGCAATTCAGATTACAAAATGGGGAGTTATGCTGATTTGTATTTTGACCATTATGGTTGTGGAAATAGCAGATGCCTTTGGTAGACAGACCAGTGCATATGTTTTAGCTGTAGGCCTGATTTTATTTATATTTAACGAATTTAGGCAAAGCAGATCGGATTCTGTATAATTTTATTAAACAATACCCTAATTCACAGATGGATGCGACTTTGTGACACCTGTGGATTTGTCCTGAACGAAAGTGATTTCAAATGTGGTAATTGTTCCACACCGATTCCTGGTCGGGAGGCTCCAATCGAACAGATACTGGCCAGAACGCCAATAGAAAAACCCTCCCCCAAAATAATAATTCCAAGAAACCTGTCAGGATATTTGCCGAAGAAGACAATCATACTTCTACTAGTGGTAGGTATATTGTTAGCACCCCAGACCCAGTCCTTGATGAATCAAAGTCTAAACTATTGGGATGAGATGAATACACCCTATTACAACATACCCGAGAGCATTACTATTAACTTTATAAGAAATTTCACAATATACCTAGAGGACGGTAAGTCTGCCGAATATGAACTGATCCTTGGTAAACCTGAGAACAGACCCTCCTGGCCACAGCAGGATACAAATTTATGGCAGGAGATAAACCAGATCAACGTGAATCCCCAATTTGAAGAAAATGAGGTTGGAAGAATGAAGTGGTCTGGTCAATTGAAAGATGATGAGCGGGCTTATGTATCGGTCGAATACGAACTGACTGTCAATACCATCCGGCCAGAATTGACAATTGAAGATTCGGGTACTATTGAGGATATACCAGAAGGCTATGAAATTTACCTGGATGATGAATGGCTTATTGAGCCCAGTCTGCCAGAAATCCAGGACTTGGCATCTGAAATGACTAATGATACTAACGGAAATGTTATTCATATCCTGGGAAATATATTTGATTACATAAGTTCAGAGTACATATATCAGCCATCATCAATTCCAAAAAGCTGCTCGGAGAGCATGGAAAGCGGTTATGGTGATTGTGACGATTTTTCCATACTTTTTTCATCAATTGCAAGAGCTGCAGGGATACCAACGTGGTTGGAATTGGGAAAAATACCCGCATTTATAGACAATCGAGAAAATTGCGATCTGCGAGATTGGGGAGGTCACGCGTGGGTAAATGCATTGGTTCCCTTGAGTGACGGGACTTCCACAGTGGTAAGTATCGATCTTGCAAATTCTTACTTCTTGTGGATGCCCCCCTATAGAATATCAGACTGGGTTGATGACGGAAACGGAGACAATCTTTATTCTTATTACTACCTTTTTTCAAGTCAAGGAACTGGAAGAGCCACGTATATTGAAAACAGCTATGTCTCAAGTTGTACGACTTCAGGAAATATCAAATTGACAGAACTATGAATATTAAAATATTTCAGGTATCCGATCTAGACTCGATGATGCTTTTTCTAGATGATAATCTTACTGAAAATTACGAGGAAAAAGTTTTCTTGACCATTCATCAGAGATGGCCTGATGGTTTTTTAATAGTAAAGAACCATGGAAATATTATTGGTGTGGGTTGTGGGGCCATCTTGCCCAATGAAAAATTACGTATACTTATTCTAGCACTGGATAAAAAGTTTCAAGGACGGGGACTTGGAAAAGAATTAATGAGTAGAATGATAAAGGCAAGTGAAGTTTATGGAGTACGGAAAGTAACCCTAGAGGTGAGAAAAGATTCAGATGCAATTAATTTCTACCGCAAATTGAATTTTTCGGGAGTAGATGTCCTTCCTTGTTACTATCAAGATGGTTGTGATGGCATAGTAATGGAAAGACAACTTTAGGCCAGAATTAGCTTTGAAAATGACGGAAAGCCTTTTATAGGGGACTCAATCAACGAGAAATCCCAGAGGAGGGTAAGAAAAATGACTGCTAAAACCGACAAAGAAAGTGTGGATGAGATAACCGAATGCCCAGACTGTAAAGGCACTCATCTCAAAAGGGATTACGATCATGCTGAGATAGTATGTGCTGACTGTGGTCTAGTTCTAGAGGAAAATATTGTTGATACCGGGCCTGAATGGAGGGCCTTTGACATGCAGCAAGAGAATGCATTGGCCAGAGCTGGACCACCCATGTCAACCACTCTTCCTGACAAGGGACTATCAACTGAAATATCACCGACAAATCGTGACTATTATGGGCGTTCAATCTCCAATCGAAATCAATCCATGTTATTTAGAATGAGAAAGTGGCAGAGGAGAGCCCGGGCTTCCAAGTCTGCCGAGAGAAATATGGCTGTGGCCATGCGTGAGATGCAAGCTGTCGCAACTAATCTAAAATTGCCACGAAGAATTCAGGAAACGGCTGCATTCATATATCGAAGAGCAATCCAGGAACAATCATTAAGTGGTAGAGCAATCGAGATGGTGGCCTGTGCTGCTTTGTACGCTGCTTGTCGACAGGAAGGCGTTCCAAGAACATTGACTGAGATAAGCCGGCACAGTAGATATTCACGAAAGGAAATCTCGCGAACTTACCAGGTTATGGTCAAGGCCCTGAAAATGCATTCAATGCCTCCACTACCTGAAGACTACCTGCCCCGAATATGTTCAAAACTGGAATTATCTCCAAAAGTTGAGGGAGCTGCAAGGGATTTGCTCAGAGCAGCGCAAGATGTCCCTCTCACAAATTCAGTGCCAATCTCCTTGGCTGCTGCTGCAGTCTATATTGCCTCGATAGTCAATAACGAACGAAGAAAACAGAAGGATGTAGCTCGAGCTGCGGATTTAACGGAAGTTACAATTCGAAGCAGATATAAGGAAATGGCTCAATTCCTGAATATAGATATACATATCTAAGGCGTTCTTTAATCTGGACTGAGACCCGATGTTTGATGAAAAGATATACCGCCGGTTCAATCATACTGTAGCAGCCTGCTTTGTGATATATTTCCTATTCCCTCAAAAAATAATGGGATTAGATAGAATTTATCTGGTAATCTTATTGTGGATAATAATACTGGGGATAGAATACCTACGACTAAACAAAAATTTGAATTTGTTTGGAATGCGGGACTATGAAAGTGACCGAATAGCAGGATTTGTGTGGTTTGCCAGTGGTACTTTCATTATTTTAGGATTTTACGAAATGGGAGCATTCCCTCAAAGTTTGGCAATTGCTACAATAATCATGGCTGCCTATACGGACCCAGTAATTGGAGAAGCTAATCACAAACTTGGAGATAGATGGAGTCTTGGGATTGGTTTTGTCTGTAGTTTTGCGATATACCAGCTGATTGTTGGTGTAATTTTTTATTCAGTATTAGGTGGACTAATTGCAGTACTGGTTGAAAGACCAAAATTAAAATGGTTTGATGACGATCTTGCAATGCAGATTTTTCCAATCTCAATCCTGTCTATCTTGTGGTTATCAGGAATAGGACCTGACTTGCCAGAAACTATAATCGAGAGTGGCCTATGAAAATAACCGAGATCTATATCTATGTAATGTATCTTGTCGTTATCATTACTTCGGTGCTTTTCATAATGAAAGATTATTATATAATAGGAAGTTTATTAATTTTAGGCAATCTAGTGCCTGGTTACGCAATGGCAAATTCACTAATGGGAAATAATGAAAATTAATTACGAAAGAAGATGGAATGAGATCAAGAAAAATCTTGATGATAAAGATGCATTCATAACTTCCCAGCCAGGCAATACCCGATATCTGGGAAACTCGGATTCGCCACCAGGATGCCCTCCTGGATCCACAATGAACTTTGTAGTTATTCCCAGAAAGGGAGAGCCTATAGCCATCACCTCTTCCCTAGAAGAACATAGATGCAGAGAAGAATCTTCAATCGATGATATTAGGTTATGGACTCTCTATCCAGACATAAAATCGGATGGTAAAACAGCTCTTGATGTACTAAAAAGCACTCTCAATGAAAAGAAAATCAAAAATGTTTACCTAGATTCCAAAATCGGATTGGGAAGAGGAATAAAGGCCTCCAAGAACGACTTTGTTACAGAAATGAGGGGCGTAAAGACGAAAGATGAACTGGAAAGAATAAGGAAAGCAATCAAACAGTCTGATGCTGGACAAGAATTTGCAAGAAATCTAGTTGAATGTGGTGAGGGGCTCACTGAAAGAGAAGTCAGAACTGAAATCGATTATTTTATGGGTAGAAACGGAATTCAGGAGAATTCATTCACCACGATTATTGCCTCAGGTCCAAATGCAGCCCATTCACATCACTCCAATACAAATAGAAAATTGGAAAGCGGGGATCCGGTAATATGTGATTTTGGAGTTTTCTGGGACGGTTATTGCTCAGATATAACCAGAACCTATTTCGTGAATGGAGAACCATCAACTGAATTGAAGAAAATTTATCAAGTAGTTCTGGAAGCAAATAAACTTTCCACTAATATGCTTAAGGTAGATAACAGCGGGCACAACATAGACAAGGCCGGAAGAGATTTTATACGAAGTAAAGGTTACGGTAGGAATTTTGTCCATGGAACTGGCCATGGATTTGGATTGGAAATACATGAATTCCCCTCGCTAACTTACAAATCAAAGGTTATCGTCAAGGAATCCATGGCAGTGACTATCGAACCGGGAATCTATATTCCGGGTAAGGGAGGAGTAAGAATAGAAGATGATATTCTAGTCAAAGGGGATAATCCACAAGTTTTAACGAAAGCTAGGAAGGATTTGTACTAAAATGTTTGAAGCGGAACTGGTTGTTAAGCGCCTTCTGGAAAAAAAGCCTAAAACCAGACAAGATGTACAGCTAATCAAACTAGAGGTAGCCAAAGAACAAAAATTTTCGATGGTACCGCCCAATAATCAACTTCTAGCCCAAATCGATTCTGCTGAAGAGCCAGAACTGGCCAAATTATTGAGAGTAAAACCTATGCGTACCAGTGCAGGAGTAACGCCTGTTGCAATAATGACCTCACCAGCATCATGTCCTCACGGGACCTGTACTTATTGCCCAGGAGGACCCACAAACGAAAGTCCTCAATCATATACTGGTCATGAACCCGCAGCCAGACGGGGGAAGAGGCACAATTACAATTCGAGATCTCAGGTAGATGCAAGACTGGAACAGTACGTCAGAAATGGGCATCCCACTGACAAAATTGAAATAATAATAATGGGTGGTACCTTTACTGCGAGAACTCCGGATTATCAAGACGAATTCTTGACAGGAGCCTTTGAAACCTTGAATGGTGAGAGATTGCCACTGGATGAGGCCTTGCATAGAAATGGAAATGCAAAGCACAAATGTGTTGCCCTGACTATGGAAACCAGGCCTACGGAATGCAATCCTTTGTCAGTATTCCAGATGAGAAAGCAGGGCGTTACAAGAGTGGAGATTGGAGTTCAATGTCTGGATGATGGTGTGCACGATAAATTAAATCGGCAACAAAAAGTTAAGGATGTTATCAAAGCCACGAAATTATTGAAGGAGGCAGGGCTCAAGGTTGTTTATCACATGATGCCGGGACTACCAGGAATGACTCCGGAAACAGATGTCAGGGACTTCAAACGACTGTTTGAGGAAGAGGATTTCCAGCCAGACATGCTAAAGTTGTACCCTACCTTGTTAGTCAAAGGTTCACCGCTTTCCCGTAACCCAGGTGATTTTGTGCCATATGATACCGAAACGGCTGCTAATGTTGTTGCCGATCTAAAAGAAATCGTACCACCTTATGTTAGAATCCAAAGGATACAGCGAGATATACCAAAACCACAGATAATTGCTGGTGTCATGAATTCAAACCTGAGGCAGTATGCAAGAAAAGAAATGAAGAGAAGGGGCAAGAAATGTCGTTGTATCAATTGCAGGGAACTCTGGAGAGCCCAAATAGATCCAGCTACGGCTGAATTGAAGGAAATAGAATACAAGTCCAGTGGAGGAACTGAATATTTCATATCCTACGAATCAGGCACCAAACTTCTGGCATATCTAAGATTGAGATTAGATGATAATGCAACTGTCAGAGAACTGAAGGTGACAGGGCAGGCTGCGAATATAGGGGAAAAAGGGTCTGGAGTACAACATATGGGTTTAGGCAGTAAATTGATGAAAATTGCTGAAGAGAAATCGAAGGATTATGATAAAATCAGAGTTACTCATGGAGCAGGTACAAGACTTTACTATGAGAAATTGGGATATGATTTAGAAGACTATTATATGGTTAAACTGATTTAACTATAAAATGCTAGTAGGATTATATGACTGTTCCAGAGAGAGTGAAGTAATATAGAGGGCCAAAGACTATTTGTACAAATTCTTAGATATCCATAGACCAAACCTGCCCAGAAGGCATTTAGTACAGTTAAAATATATAGTGGATGGATCAAAGCGAAAAGAATAGCAGATATGAATATTGCTGCCCATCTACCATATGCTTCAGAGGCTAAATCTAAAACGAAACCACGAAACATTAATTCTTCCATCACAGGAACGAAAATTGCGATGGATAACAAAGCAATAATCAGGGAGAGATATCCATGGGATATAAAATCATCAAATGAAACACTAAAAACAGTACTAAAGGCTTGTATTGCATAAAGGCTAGTAAAGATTAGCAACAAATAACCTCCAATAAAATCAAATAGAAGTGCTTTGAAAGTTAGTTTGAAACTTGCATAGTCTATAGGAAGTCTAAATAGGTGCATGACTACATAATCATCAAAATCGGATATCATCTCTGAGTTAATTGGCAAATTCCTATTATTGGTACAATGAGAGTATATTCTAATAATAATAAAATATGATAGAATCAGACTACATATGTGACTCAGATAGACCGCATCGGTCCAAGTGAACCATAAGCTAAACCAGATTTGGAACGGCCAACTAATTATATCCCACATTACAACCCATATCAAAAGTGGAGCAAGAATCAAAAACATCCATAATCTGACCTTGTAAAATCCAGGAGAATTGAAACTGAAATTCCAGATTTTGTCGCCAGCTGAAACGAAGGTGGGGGAGATAGCATCCTTTGTTACTCTCCATTCATCGAATTTCTCAGCATAGTTATCCAAACCTGCTGCCTTTTCCTCTTCAGGTTCATCAATACTAATCTCAACGGCTTCTGGGCCAGTATCTTCTGGTGAAATACTGGTGAAGCCTATATTCTGAATGTTCTCCAAAATCTGCGGGATCCATGGAACTTTTTCACTATAATTCTCAGCAATCTTGTAAATTCCAAAGCCTACAGCTATCCAAAGAATAAATGCAATTAGGGGAGAAAAAAAATTTGAAAGAATTAGAAGAATGAAAAGATAGAATATCAAAAATAAAAAAAATCTGATAACCTCAGGGTCACCTCCTCCTGCACTTCCAATTAGGGCATCAGTAGGGCTCTTGGTTATCTCATTTTCCTCAACATCATGGCCTTTTCCCTTAAGTGGTACCATTGTGTGTCAGTGATGCGTAGGATATTAACCTTACTGAAAAATAAATCTTTATATGCATATGATGTCTGATTATGTTATGCTCCCAGACACTAGGGATTCTAGAATTACTGAAGGGCCAAGGCTACCAAAGCCCCCCCAACCTAGAAGAAGGGGTTCGTTGGAATTTTACGAATGGATAGTGTTGATCCTATTTTTGGGTTCACTGGGATTAGCAGTAGCAACGAGCTATACTCTTGATCCTGATAATGTTGGAATAAAGGATGACGTTAATTTTGTTGAGGCCTGGGGACTTCCCATATTCTTCTTTCTAGTCTTAATTATGTTTGATTACTTTGCAAGCAATAGATATGGGAATTTCAGTGATGAGATTATGGACCAATGGAAAGAGGACAAGATTCAATTCATGAAGATGTTTACAGAGGATGTGCGCAAGAAATATGACGCAAATAAGGACGGTAGGATATCTGAAGATGAATTAGAAGATGGCAACGATAAAGGTTAGTAAGTCTGAAATTGAAACTGGTTGGATTTTTGAAGTAACTGTCTCAAACGGAAATTCCACGACGCATAGAGTAAATCTGACAAGAGAATATTACAACCATTTGCCGTTATCTGGTACCACACCCACAAAACTAGTAGAGTGTTCTTTCAGATTTTTGTTGGAAAGGGAACCTAAAGAAATGATATTGAGAACTTTTGACCTTAAAATAATATCTCATTATTTTCCAGAATATGAAAGAAGAATATCTGAATATATCTGATTGTTTTATAAGGAAGGACCGTGTCAAGTGATTATGGTACAATACGTTTGTCACAACTGTGACATGTCAGTCTCAGGATTAACTTGTGGAGCATGCGGCAAAGAGTTGGTTCATGGAACTATCACAAATGATGAAGGGGCTACGGTACACGTTTCAAAATGCCCAAGCGAGTGTGGAAAGATCAAGTCACCAATGTGTTGTGGTAATGATATGCACAACCATTAGTTCTTCACTGCATCTAAACTAACTACAGGTTCGCTTCCAATAACTTCAGCTGAATGGGTAGCTCCAGCTGGAATCTCTATCCAGTCTCCAGGTCCCAAATCCACAAATTTACCATACATTCCCATTCTAAATGTCCCTGATAGAACTGCATCTATCTTGGATTGGCCGTGTTCATGATCACTGAAATATGTCCCAGAGCTGTAAGTATAGCAACTGACACTGCAGCCTCTATTTTCCAACTTCTTTCTTAAAGATTCTTCAGTAACCGGACCATCGAGCCTCTGATTCCATCTACGAACTACTATCTCAGTCATCAGAACAAGCTTAGACTGTCTGAATTAGCCATTCTATCCAAAGTTTCGGTCACTGTTGAATTAGGACCCAGAACTTCTTTGGCATGAAGATACATGCTCCGAATTTCGTTTCTCTCTAGACCTTCTAGAGAAGGCATTATGTTTGAACGAATAACTCTATCTAGAGCCAATTCAGGACCGTATTTCTTGACTGAATTGAATATTGTAACCATTGAATCAATAATTAAGGCCGGCCCTATCTTACGGAACGTACGAACTCCAACGGCTACTTCATCACCACGTTTTGGTGCTTCACCGGGTTCCAAAAATTTGACTAACTTCTCGTGGCATTTGTACATGCTCCCATCCTCATCATAGAAATCAAATTTGCGACTTGGATAATGTCTGCATTTTTCTTCAAACTTCCAAAGGCCATCCCCATCTGGCCTCTCTGGAACCAGACCAAGTTTCTTCAATTTGAAATACACGAACACAGGCATACGGTGATATTCATCCTCTGGGATTGGGAGGCCAATTTCAACGAAAGCGAAACGGCGCATTAACGCAAAACCAACATTGAAAAGCGTGTTCTTATCCTGAGTATTCATAGTCCCAATAATTCTGAATTCTGGAGGCATCATGAACGGAGCACCGCCAGTTTCCTTATGTGTCAGAAGAGGTTGCTTATCCCTATACTCGAATACGGTGAAAAGTTTACCAAAAGCCTCATCGATATTAGCCCTGTTAAACTCGTCAATTACCAGATAGTGGGGTCTAGCTCTTTCGCGGATGGAGTGTTCACATAGTTTAGCTGCTTCCGCAACGTATCCGTCCTTGAAATAATAACCACCGGAATCATCAGGAGAGATTCCACCAATAACATCAAAATTGGACCACTCCGCATTAGCTGTAACTATCGTAAAATTAGGCGCCTTGGTTCCATTAGGTTGATCAATTTCACCACATAGTTTGCTAAGTAATATATTAGCCAGAGCCGTCTTACCTGTTCCTGGCTCACCAAATAGCATTATGTTCTTTCCCGAAGTCAAATGAGTGATGACCTCATCAATAGTTTCTCTAGTTGTGGAATAGGCTTCAGCAATCTCATCGAAATCAACTTCATAATCGACCATTATTGCTTCTCTGATAGTGACAGACTGGTCCACCTGGTCCATCATTGTCTTCTCAACCAGTTCAAGATCGGGAGTATGTTCCGTGCTATGCTTCAGTTCTATCTGAAATTCATCACCATACTCATCCATCAGGAATTCCATTGCCGAATCTACACTCCACTCAGGCATTGCCTTTTGCTCACCTGGAGAGGTTGGTGCAAAAGGGTCCTCACGATTAGGCATGGCCGTGTCGTATGCAACAGACATCTGTCTTAGTTTCTGTGAACCGAACTTGTAACTCAACCAGAAACCAATGGCCGTAACCAAAGCTGTCAATACAAGATTAAATTGTTCATCCCTATCCTTTGGCCACTCTACATCGTTTCCACCTATCACTATCGGTGCAAGGAAGGTCGCAAAAAGTGCAAATATACCAACCGCAAAAATGGCAAAGTAAGCTACACCCATTGAACCCGGTTCCCCACTTCTCTTTCTGTAGAACGAAACCATGCCCACCGTAGCAATACCAAGGGCCATCACCGTGAGGGTGGTATCATTCTCATCCATACCCAGACCACCATCTTCACTGGTGACCACATTGTACGCCAAGATAAGGAACTGAAGCAACAAACCTGATATTATCATCGAAAAATACTTGGCTTCGACAACATCGTTGATCTTCGTATTGGAAATTAGCCAATTGCCGACTCCTGCAAATAAAAAGGTGGCTGCCATCAAAAGGATCATGTTATCCCCACTGCCCATATCTAGAGGTACTGCAGACAAACTGTCATATCCCATCTGTTGACATTCTGTCTGTAATTCTTCATCCACATTGAAATTCAATTCCAGAAGTTCAGACTTGCTTAACTCATCAACACAAATTGAATAAGGACCCAATGAATAATTGTAAAAGATTGAGGACAGCAGTAGTGCTGCTGCAATTATGAAAATATAAAATGTTGCTGAAGGAGGGTCATCCAGAGGCCGTGCTAATGAGGTCCTTACCAACAATACTCCTGTTGAAACAATCAAACCAATAGTACAAACAAGGCCAACTGTAAGTGGCAAAGCAAAAATTAGTTTATTAGCAATACCCCCATATACCACGAAAAGCAAGAATTCAACAGAACCGAATATAAGAATTGGATGTGTGATAGAGGTATTGGATATATTGTTGTAAATATAAAATGCTGAAACTAGAAGAACTAAATTCAGGATGGTAAATGTAAAACCACTTAGATATCCCATATTCACTGGACATCCAAACCTTTCATCATCCTCTACGGTACCATTCCTGTTAGAATCTGTCACAGCTATGTAAAAACCATCTTTGCTAATTACACCAAATTCTTCATACACACTAGCATCCCATATTTCACAATTGAAAGGATTTCCGCTAAAGGATTCTGAAGTTCCCCTCCCAACATAAACCTCATTTTTACTATATGGTGTAGTGGGAGTATAACCATCAGCAGATTCCTCGGTAACTCCAGGTACCGCTGAAATAACTAAACCCATTACTGAAAAGAAAAGTAGTACTGACGCGATTAACATTGCCGTGGGTGCAACATAATTCAGCTCACCTTTAGTCAGAAATATAGAATCCAATCTAGAATTAAATCTCTTAAAACTAGAACCAAATTTTGACCATTGGTCTCTAATTGAAGTCAGAGTGGATATTGCACTTGATGGTTCCTCAATAGACCCTGAGTTATCAACCTCAGTTGCGGCAAGAGTCTCTTCAAGCAATTTCTCTTCATCAGATACCGAAGGTTCCTCGGTTGTTTCAATCGTCTTCTTAATCTCTGCTGGAACCTCATCAGAGGGGGCTGAAGATCCTAAATCAGAACCACAGATTGCACAACTCATCTCACTATCCTGCTCTTCTTCATATTGACAAACAGGACATATCTTCATGATTGTAACAGAATCGACACATTAAAATGTTAACTGAAATGAAAAATTTGTGAAATATTAAGTAAAGCCCAGGACAAATAAGTAAACTTTAAATAGGAGGTGAACCAAAAAGTGGTCCCCATGAAAGAGCAACTTCAGCAGATACAAGCAGTCGCAATTGTTACTTTTCTATGTGTGCTGATTTCCGTACATAGTGATGGTGATTACGGAAAATGGTTCGTAATTGAAGGAATCAGAACGGATGTGATACAAAGCGTAGAAACTAACGATAATGGCACTGTAGAAATAACGGATGATACTGTTATTTCAGTCGAAACCGAATCTGATTATTACAACTTTGAATACAGTTATTACTTGAACTATTATGATCATTACAATGGTGTGGATCAGACCATCAGCAGTGTCTCATACGCTAGTGCTGACTGTCAGGACTGTACGAATCAGGACAAGGCAGTCGGAAACATAAAAATTCTGGCTTACGGCACTGCCATAGTCGCCTTGTCGGTTGCCTATATGGCCAATAATTCGATAAAAAATCTGCATAATAAAAATTTGAGAAGTTCGTTAAGTAGTCTCAAATACGTTGCAATCATAGTGCTCATCTTTGGTTTATTGACTGGATTCTTATTTTACACGACCTGGCCAGAGGCCCTAGCTAATGATGAAAGAATGATCAACAATGAAGAGAAAGGAAGACTGGGGTGTATTGTAGAAGGACAAGAACCCAATGAATTCAATTTCTACAATAATATTGATTGCACGGAATATGGTGCCGTTGGTAATGACGGGGATACTCCTCTTCCCAGTGCTAGGTTAACTAATGTTGAATGGAAACCCGGAATGGGGTTCTTTATTGTCTTAATTGGTAGTACATTGACCGGAGGAGGAACATTGTACATCCTTGGCAACATTGATGAAGAGTGGCTGGCCATACTGAAGAAGCAAGAGTTAATAGAAAGGAAACAGGACATACAAGAAAGCGAAATAGAAAGAAACAAGGATCTTCTCCAGGAATTCGAGGAAACTGAACAGAGTCTGAAGGATGCTGAAATAAAAATTGAAGATGTTAGAACCACAGCCAGTAACATAGATTACAAGGGTATTGAAGACATGGAAGGTGAATTAGATCGCTTAACTGCACTAAATCAGAGTGTTAATACCCTTAACAATTCCTTAGAATCCAAATTGAAAACGGCTAGGCTGGCAACCTCAGAAGTAGAAAAGCGGGCCCGTATGGTCGAGAAGGAACTCAAGAACGACCTCTCTGCTAAAAGCAATCTGGAGAAGGAAATAGAGGATATGAGGGTGAAGCAAGAAAATGACATGAGGTTAAGCGATCGAATGACACGCGAAATAAGCTCACTAAGGGATATGAGTGAAGAAGCAGAGGAAAGAGCCCTGAAGGCTGAGAATAAGCTTAAAATTGAGAAACCTGAAACTGTTAGTGCATTGGAATCATATGATTCAGTAAAGGCCGCTTATGATAAGACCATAGAAGAGAAAAACAATCTTGAAAAAGAAATAATGGAATTGGAACAGCAAACCCTCGAAGCAAATGAGAGGGAAAAAGCAGCTCTCACTGAAAAAAATGATGCTGCACAAAGAAGAAAAGAGATGGATCGGGAAGTGAAACTCATGGAAAAGAACAAGAAAAGAATTAACGATAAATTTTCAGACTTGACAGCAAATTTAGAAAAGGCCAAAAAAGCATTATCTGACACTCGGGAAAAGGCGGCCGTTGCCTTGAGCGAACTGGATTTAGAAAGAGAGACTATAATTGAATTGGAGCAGAAATCCGAAAAACACAGAGAAAAAGAAAACGAGATTATAGATGTCACGGATTCCTTGAAAAAATTACAGGAACAAGTCTCTGAACAAAAGGATACGAACGAAGGAATTGAAGACGACCTCAACACCGAAATACAAAGAAAAAAGAGAACTGAAAAAGATTTATCTGCACTGGAGAAGGCATCCAAACAAGTGAGTAAAGTAATGGAAAGTCTCAAGAAACAATTTGATACTGCTAAAGCTGATTTGGGCATAGCTATTGAAGACCGAAATAAGGCAGAAAGAATGCTGGAAACGGAAAAGAGCGAACATGAGAAACTAAGGGAGGATCTAGAATTTCTTCAAGGTGCGACCATAGGGAATGAGGAAGACACTGAAAGAAAGATTAAAGCTATGAATATTGAGGTTCCCAAGACAACTGAACAAGCAAGGGAAATGAGAGAAGAGGTCGATGATATAGCTGACATGAATAAAGAATTGGAAGATAAAATCAAAGATGCCAGACTGGAAAGCATCAAGAATGCTGACAAAGAACCTGAAGCTACACCTATTGCTGAAGCTGCACCTATTGCTGGAGCTGCCATTGGCTCTAGTTTACTGGTGAAGAACCTCGCCAAGGAAACTGAACACAATTTCCAACTGGTCAACCCAGACCAAGCAGACCCAAAGAGTGGAAAACTACCATTAAGCAATCCAATCGCCAAAGCTTTGGAAGGTGCTAAAGAAGGCGATGAAGTGAAAGTGGGTCCTAATATATTCAAAATACTCAAACTGAACTAATCAGGCCAACCCTATCTCTCTAAGGTGTTTCTCCAAATATTCTATAGCTGTCATCACAGGATATTTAGCAGTGCCTCCAGTCTTCAAGATACAAGATTTTAGTGCTTTCTCCTAGAAAACCCTAAAAGCACGGTGGTTTTGCGACAATTATGAGATTCACACTATTGCTGCTTGCCGGCTTTGCGCTGGCGCTGATGGCGGGAGAGGCTGAGGCGGATGATCTGGGCACCCCGATGCTGACTGGCGGCGAGAACTGGACCGAGGTTGCGGACGAGCCCGCTGAGGTGGGCGACGGCGCCCTCTCGGTAAACTGGGACAAAACTGACGTGGTGATGAGGGGTACCGTAGTGGTCGTCTCGGGTGCCTCGGCGGGGGACACTACCAGCATCTCCATCGTTTCGCAGGCAGAGGGCTACTCGCCCAGCTACATAGAGACAGAGGTGGGAAGCCTTGGCGCTACCTTCAAGTGGAAGAACAACGACAACATCTCGCACTCGGTGACCGCTGATAACAGCGAGTTTGACTCCGGCATCATTGCTCCCGGTGACAGCTGGGAATACATATTTGATAGCGTTGGCACCTACACCTACTACTGCGGCATCCACGCCGCGACCGAACAGGCTCGAACAAACTACATCCCGCTCTGGACTGCAGATTCATACTTGCTATTCTGGGCTAACTTCAGTATGAATGCCAGCTCAATAAATGTCATTGTACAGGAGAAAGGATATGACCTGGATTCACCTCAAGCGGTCAAACTTACAGAGAATAACGGTTTCAGCATAGTCTCTGTGAATGGAACCGTGATGGGCGATTTTCTGAAGGGGAACACTGATAACGAATGGAAGAAATACCAGATATATCTGAACTCTGAAAAATTGGGATACCATGCTCTTAACTATGACCCCCACGAAGACAATGCATACTCATTCGTTTTCAGTATAAGGGGCATTAAAGGTTCGGCAGCGATTGGCGGGCTTCAGCTCATTCGGACCCTAGATACAGGTTTCTTCCTGACCAAGGATGACCCTGGCCAGCTGACCTACGAGATATTCCCAAGCTTGGCAGTCGAGATTGACTACTTTGCCAAGAATATAGGTACCGAGGACAACACTTTCCGTATGACTCCTGAACTGGATGCTCAAGGAAAGGCCTACGCTGGAGCTGCATTCGACATATCAATCAACGTCAGGATGAATGGTGAGACCTTTGATTCGATAATCACAACCTCAAACGACGATGGCACCTGGACCCATGAATTCGATTTGGGTTCAGATGATGAGGCAGTTATCACGATCCATATTACCGCACCAGACTACGACCAAGACTCCGGTGAACCAGCAGGTAATCGCAAGTTCGAGGTTGTGCTCAATGCATACGATGTAGGAAGTGG
>Ga0310125_10000040_pt1 | contig 49366 bp, 34 predicted proteins | sample CB11b_Tmax_Bot8__FD_203508 | JGI IMG/M metagenome (GOLD analysis project Ga0310125, IMG submission 203508) | Marine microbial communities from Western Arctic Ocean, Canada - CB11b_Tmax_Bot8 | ecosystem: Environmental > Aquatic > Marine > Oceanic | place: Canada: Western Arctic Ocean | collected... | reverse complement strand
TGGCGGTAGATGACCCCATTGCTGGTTTAATTGCTCTAGCGGGAGGGGACCTACGCCGGCCGGGATGATCTGATCTGAAAGGGCATCACCACGATTGGTTGAAATATCCTCTTGGGAGCCGGCAAGGTTTTGGGAACCAATAGAAGGGTTGTTTCCCTCTTTACTGTCGGCGTGAGGTGAAGATGGCGACCGTTCGTTGGAAGACTGTTGGCATTCAATTTGTCCAATCAGTTGATCAAGATTGGTAACGATGGATTGCTGCAAGCGCTGCGTTGGCAAGCCAAGGTCAAGGTGGCGACCAATGCGGTCCGCTGTAATGTCCATCATGACAACGGTCTGTTTTAGAAGATCTGTGGGATTCTGAACTGCCGAGAGCCGCTTGATTAGGGGATTTCTGGCATTTGGCGGTTGAAACATTCGTTCAGCCGTAACAGGTTGAGGGTTTTCTTGGCCTGAGGTGCTGGTCTCCGATGGTGATCCTGTGATCCCTAGCAACTCGTCAAGTGTGGGCTGATGGGTTGCCATACCATGGGTGCCTTTCAGTAACACAGCAAGGATAAAGGTGAAACCCAAACATGTTATTAAACGCATTGTCATGACTGATCCTGTTAAGGTGAAAATGATTTAGGTGGGATCTATTCGTGAACTGCTTGGATCTGCTCCATTCGTGTCACCATCTGATCAGCCAGTCTACTCAACCGTTGCTGTTCATCAGAAAGACGTTGTATCTTTTGTCGTACTTCCGAATGTGCTAAGGTGTTTTCCGTTTGATTTAGATGACGCGTGCGCTGCCACAGGATGTTCTGAGATAATCTTAATAATTTCAGTTCAGCAATGGGGGGGATAATCTCCTTATTGCTTGTGTTTGTGCTCTCGCCCTTCCTCACTCCACCTTCACCGCCGACAACGTCACCAGATGGTGAAAAGTCCTGAAAGGTTTCGTGTGGTGCCAGTGTATCGGCCATGGACTTAAGCGCGGTCGCTATGTAGTCCTGGTCGGCAAGTGTATTCCAGGTGACCGTTGCCTGGCGCATGGCATCAATCGTGCGAATGGCCATCAACTCAATTTGACCGTGCAGATACTGGAAGAGAATCGTTTCGCCAGGTTCGGGCCGCAAGTCATATGCTTCTTGTTTGATTTTTGATTGAAGATCGGTGATTTGGTGCATGTCAATTTGTTGTCGTCGTGTTACATCCACAAGATCCATCAATGGCGGGGTCTTGTCACGTAGAGTGTATTGTCGCCGGGCAAGCGCCTGGTATGCATTCGATAGATCATTGCGGTGTCGTGTTAACGACTGGGTCTGACTACGACGATGCGCCTGCCGGACCAGATGAAGTGCTTTTGTGAGGCTGTCGGCGGCGGCCTGCTCGGCTTGGTAGGCATTGGGTTTGTTTTTATTACGCAGCGCATTTGCTGCGTAGGTCTGCGAGCGAGCTGCTTGGTAAAGTTCATGCGTCGCCTTCTTGACGGTTTTTATTGACGCTGCTTGGTGCTGAACCGATACCGTATTGCGCCACAGTTGTATGATGGGTTCTACCAGCACTGCCAGTTGGTCAGTCTGTGATAGACATTGTTGTTGGCTTTGTTGTTGGATAAATAGTTGCTCAATTGCTTTATCAAGTTTTAGTAAATAATGCTGCAGGATCTCCTGGTGGCGGATAGGTTGGTCGGCGATTTGGGCAAGCATTTCCTCCATCAGTTTAATGCCTTCCCGCTGTTCGCGGACTGCATCAGATAAGCGGTTATTCTGTAGCTGTATTTCTGCGTTTCGCATTTTCTGATCGAGTCCTTGGCGCTGGGCGGTGACAACCGCGGCTGCTAGTGCCAATGCTGACGCTTGATCAGAAATGTTCTGATCTGGACTTGAAAGTACTTGCGAAGCGGATTGCATCTGCGAAACCATATTTTGAGAACGCCTGCCCAGAGATGCCTGACGGGCCACCATTGATTCAATCGATGCTCTCTGCGATTTACTTAGATCTTGCATGGTTTGACCGAGAGTCTTCGATAGCATGCGACTGGTGGTGGCCTTCAGATCCAATTGGGCAATAACCAACTGTTGCAAGTGGTGTTGAAGAACTAATGCGTCACCACTTTGGTTGAGAAGATCAACGACCTGATTTAATGCCTGATGAACCGCCTGCTGTTGGTGGCGTGCTTGTTCCTCCTGTGATTGCTGGAGGGCCTCGACGGCCTGCAGCGAAGCATAGCGGGCTTCTTGGAGAAGTTGTCCAGATTGATTCAGGATAGAAGGTAATGATCCACTGTCTTGAACGGATATCCGGTTGCGAGCCATACGGTGTTTTAGTCTTTCAACGACTGAAGCTTGGTTGGCGACCCGTCGACCTAGTTCCTGTTGGTTAGGAGTAATTTGACTGGGAGATTGGTTGAATAATTCCGCTTGTCGAAATCCCATTTTAATTGCCTTCCGGCAGATACCGTCCAGCTCTTTGCGCAACTGATGGAGAAGGGTGGTCGGGTCGATAACGGCCAGCAATCTGGGTGACGAGCGTACCGGAATATGGTGTCTTCCGTTTCGTTCAAAACCATCTGTCGTCAAGGCTGTCAGTTCAATGTTATCACCACTTTGGACACCTAGCTTGGATAGATCAAAGGCAAATGTTGTTTGTAGTTGGGGCCGCCAGCCATCAAGTTGATGGATTGCCCGTGACTTTTTTTTATCGCCTTCCTCTAGTGTTATATGCTTGCTTTCCAATCTGACAAATTCGACACCCACATCATCGCTTGCCGTAGCCTCTAAGTTAATAACCGCGGTAGGCAGGACTGCCTCGTTGGATGTGGGTTTAGTGAGTGACACGGTGGGCGGATCATCTTGTAATGCCTCGATCCGATATACCCGGTCACTCATATTGCTCAATCCGTATTTGTCTGTTAGGTGGAGCATCGACTCGCTGCTTTGGTCTAGCGTAAACTCGCATATGATCACCTGAGGTTGGTGTTCAAAGTTAACATCGACCAGCGATGCAAACCCAGGCAGGGCATGTGTCCAGTGATGGATTGGCGCCAGTGGTGAATGGTTGATCTCAAATCGATATGCGACCCGGGAGCCAGTCAGCGCAGAAATTGTTACTGACTGGCCAGCCTCTTTCCGTGTGTGATCCAATTCGATGTGCTGCGAACTGACCAATCCCTGGGCATATAATGGCGGTTCGGTCTTTACGGTCACGCGATGCACAGCAGGTCGATTGACGATATGTACCGTCTGCGGTGATGTTCGGTCATCACCAGCTTCAAAATGGAATGTCATCGGTATTGGTTGATCGAGATTCCGAAGTTTAGTGCTTTCCGTAGGGTCGCTTGCCAGATCTACAACACGTTCAAAGATGGCGCTTGATTCATTGTCGCTGAATTGCTTGGTCATTAACAGGCGGTGATGCGATCTGTTTGGCTGAGGATCAGTGCCTACGGTGTAATCAATCCAGACTCGCATATCAGGTCGGTAGCCGCGATCAACGCAAACCTGAAAAACAAGAGGTTTGTCCCTGGGCCATACCTGGGTTGTCATCATGCCGGACAGCTTGGTTCGTTTGGGCCAATCAGGCCCACTCCATGGATGCGCCCATCGGTCCATCGCGAGGTGGGTCTGATACGGTGCAAATCCGGCAACAAAACCGAGCCCGGCTACGACCACCAGCATGATGCCGGCCGTGCGGGCTGTAGGTGCAGGGTTAATCAGTTTCCACAGTGATTGGCCAGAGATGTGTTGCGTGGCGCGATCGACACTAGCCTGCATAAGCTTGGCGGTCCGGGGTGATTGCGAGTGCTGTTGTAGGTGAATTATAAAATCGATGCCACTGGCCAATGTGCCGGTGAGGTGGGGGAAGAGATTTTCAGCTCGTAATGCCAGTGTACTTAGGCGAGGGTAGAATCGAACTGCGACATTCAAATGTTTTACTAGCCAGATCAATGCCCCGATGGCCACGCCCCAGAATAGGCCGGCACGAAACCAGTCAGGCAATCGCACTAGGTAATCAATCACGCTGCCCACTATGGCGATTACAAGCAACGTTGATGAGCACTGCATCAAACACTGGAGCACCAGCAGTATCCTTGCGACCTGCCGTACCTGTTCAAGTTGGCGCATTGCTTTGTGCATATGAAACCGGGATCAACGAGTTGCTTATCATGGAAAACAAATTAAGCGGGTTCGAGATGTCGGGTATTGGAACGGATGAGTATTATTAATGGGTTTGTGGATTTTGCTTAAACCCGCTCCGGTTTGACGATGGATGTTATTGGAAGCTGTTGTCGATTATATTCAACTCATACTGTGTGGTGGAATCAGAAACGTCACAACGATAGGATGCAATCAGCCACTCATGTCGCTTTGAGGCGAGGACGCGGGTGGCCCAGCGTAGGTAATAGTCATTCGTGCTGTTGGAGGATCTACGTTCATGACCAAAGTGGGGGATATTCATCGTCGCCAGTTCATTCGCGGTACGGTCGCCAGCGCTATTGGTGCAGCGGTAAGTGCTCCGCTGGGACAAAGGGCATTTGGCCGGTCTCCCCGAGAACGACCGCCGAACATCCTACTCATTATGTCTGACGAACATGACTCTCGTATTAGCGGGTGTTATGGCAATCCTATCGCCCGCACCCCCCATATTGATAATCTTGCTCAAACTGGGGTGACATTCGACAACGCATACTGCAATTCCCCATTGTGCTCTCCATCTCGGTTGTCATTTACATCTGGGAAATATATTCATCGTATACGTGCATGGAATAATGCCGCCCAACTACCTTCCGAAGATATCGCCTCGTTGGCTACAGTGATGCAGGCGGCCAACTTTGATCCGTTCCTGTGCGGTAAAATGCACTACGACTTTCATCGAAGGTACGGTTTTGTCGATATTGGTCCACTCAGGAGCAATGGGTGGATCAAGGAGGGCGGCGGTTCAAGACGAAATCCAGATAATCTCAAGGCAAAGAAAGTGAGTCACCGATTTTACGAGTTTGGTACAGGAGATGATTCTCGGGTTCTTAGTCACGATCGTGAAGTGACCAAATCAGCGCTCTCATTCTTGGCCAAACGCAAGCGTGGCGAAACCCCTTTCTTCATGATAGTTGGGTATTTAGCGCCTCATTTCCCCTTGATTGTGCCCGATGAAAACTGGAGGCATTTTCGGGATCAGGTGCCGATGCCTCAGATTCCCGATGGATTCATCGACTCAATGCCTCTCAACTATCAGTTGCTTCGTGCGGGAATGGGTTTGCAGAATGTCGATGACCAAACCACAAAACTGGGGCGTGAGTTGTACTATGGTTTGACGGAGTGGATCGATAATGAGATCGGGAAAGTGCTCGCAGCGCTGCAGAACAGTGACATGAACGACGACACGATCATCATCTATACCTCTGACCATGGGGAGAATTTGGGTGAACATGGATTGTGGTGGAAGAAAACCATGTATGAGCAGTCGGCTCGGGTTCCCCTGATCGTGTCCTGGCCCAAGCGGTGGGCCGGCGGCCAGCGTCGTCGTGAGGCGTGCTCCCTGCTAGATCTCGTGCAGACTATTGTGGAACTTGGTGGAGGGACGACACCGGAGGATTGGGATGGTGACTCGATGGTCGACTGGTTGGATAATCACGAAAATCCCTGGAAGGATCTGGCCATCAGCCAGTACTATGGACAAAGTGTTGCATCGGGTTACACAATGTTTCGGCAGGGCCAATACAAGTATGTTTATCACACGCCGCCCAGTGCGCGGCATGCAGATCAACGTGAACTTTATGACCTTCAGCGCGATCCGATGGAATTCAATAATTTGGCTGACATAGACCCTTATCAGGTACGTGTCGATCAGATGCATGCCCTAATGGTAAAGGAAGTCGGCGAGAGCCCGGAGATCACCGAGGAACGGTGTCGGTTGGATTTTTCCCGTAACTACCATCAGGATTGAAAAGCCTCCAAATTATTGGAGAGTATGTCCGGATAAGAACAAATCTGATAGTCAGTTGACCAGGATACATTGGAAGTCATGAAATCAAACTACTTGCAATTTCGAGACGTCGCCATCAGTTTTTCGGTTCTCTTCGTCTTGTCGGTAGTGCCAGTTTCGGCACAACTTGCTACGGAATTCCCATCTAAACCAAATGTCATTCTCATTGTCATCGATGATTTAGGCTGGAAGGATCTGGCCTTTATGGGTAATGAATTTGCCGAGACGCCAAACATTGACCGTTTGGCAAGTGAAGGTGTAGTGTTTACAAATGCCTACGCTAACGCACCCAATTGTGCGCCGTCGAGAGCATCCTTGCTGTCTGGACAATACACACCGCGGCATAAGATCTACACGGTTACCACGTCATATCGCGGCGAGGCGAAGGATCGGCAACTTATCTCCACGCCAACAAAAAACTTTCTTGGACGTAGTGTGGTTACGATGGCTGAGGCAGTTAAATCAAACGGGTATGTAAGTGCTGCCATGGGCAAGTGGCATCTTGGTAATGATCCTCGTTTTGGCCCATCGGGCCAAGGGTTCAATTTTAATCTCGGTGGTAGCAGTGCGGGGTTGCCGGCAAGTTACTTTAGCCCGTATAAGAACCCGTATATCAAAGATGGCGCTCCCGGTGAGTATTTAACGGATCGATTAACCGGCGAAGCCCTCAGATTTATAACTGATATGACCGGACAACAGGCGGAAAACCATCCGTTCTTGCTCTATTTGTCGCACTACGCATTACATGTCCCTTTGACGGCCAAGCAAGAATTAGTTGAAAAATACCAGAATAAATCTCCGGATCGTAGTAAAGCCGCGGTTGTCTATGCGGCAATGATCGAAAGTGTTGATCAGGGCGTTGGGCAGATCATGGTTAAACTCAAGGAACTGGGAATTACGCAAAACACCGTCATTATTTTCACATCAGATAACGGTGGGCATGGCGGTGTCACCTCGATGTCCCCTCTTCGAGGGGCAAAGGGGACGCTTTACGAAGGGGGTATTCGTGTACCGTTGATCGTCCATTGGCCTGGCGTGTTGAATGCCGGGATGGTCATTGATACGCCGGTTATTGGGACGGACCTTTATCCAACAATTCTTGAAATAACCGGTAGTGACCGGCCATCAGATCATGTGTTGGACGGAAAGAGTTTGATGCCGTTGTTGGCGAACAGCGGAAAGTTTGAGAGGGAAGCGATCTTCTGGCACTTTCCTGTATATATAAATTCGCATCCCGGCATGAATGATCCTTGGCTGACAACTCCCGCTGCGGCAGTACGGCGTGGTGATTGGAAGTTAATTGAGTACTTTGAGCCAAATCGTGGTGCAGAACTCTATAACCTCGAATCCGACATTAGTGAACAGGACAATCTGGTCGAGGTTGAGCCCCGAGTTGCCAAAGATTTACTCGACCTGATGGTAGAGTGGCGCAAGTCAATCGATGTGCCCGTGCCGACCGAACCTAATCTGCTTTACGAGGCGGCTGCGGTAGATGCCCGTGATTTCAACATTAGATAATTAATAATGCCCCACCCTCCTTTAGAATCGACTTGCCGCCCACGGACATTTCTCCTGGCCTGGGTTGTCAGCCTGGTTGTTCTAGGTGGTGTTTTCCTTGTGGGCTGTGGTCAAGAAGGGCAGCCGGAATCAAGCAGTCGGGTTCATCCCGAACCATTTCCCCGATTCGATCAGCCTCCAAATATTTTGTTTCTATCAATTGATACGCAAAGAGCGGACCACTTGGGTTGTTATGGGTATGCGCGCGATACGTCGCCTAACATCGACCATTTTGCTGCGGAGTCGATTCGGTATACACAGGCATATGCGCCGACCCCGTGGACATTGCCGTCACATGTCGCGATGTTCTGTGGCCGCCACCCGTATAAGTTGGGGATCAATGACATCAATGCGGCAATTCCTTTAACGGCACCCGTCATGACCACTTATCTCAAGGCGGCTGGTTATCAAACTGCTGCATTTGTGGATTCTAAACCCAAGGGGATGGTTGGCGCTCGGCGCGGCTTTGACCGAGGTTTCGATGTGTATAAGCATGCGCCGCATCAGGCTTCAGTTCATTCACCGTTTGTATATGAAATGGCCGCCACCGTTGAGGTTGCTCAGCATTGGCTTATGCAGCGTGATGTAAACAAGCCGTTCTTTCTTTTTCTTCATACGAAGTCTGTTCATGGCGTTGCCGAAGGCCTAGGCGAGGATCCCAGGCGCTTTCCTTATGACAAGCCTGAGCCCTACCGGTCACGATACCTGACGGCAGATCAGGCCAAGTTTATTTGGGGTGGACCCGGTGAGCCTGGTGCTGAACCATATTTGCGATATTTGAACAAGCAGTTCGCATATGGGACCCTGGATCCGGCCACGTATTCAGCGCAGAGGGTTGAAGCACTCAAGGCGCTGTATGACGGCGGCATCCGGTATATGGATCAGTACTTCGGAGTATTAATGAACTTTCTGGACGAGACGGAATTATCGCAAGACACCATTGTGATTGTGACGGCTGATCATGGCGAAGGATTTCTTGAGCACCAGTTCTTTCATCACATTGAAGTATACAAGCAGCTATTGCATGTACCACTAATCATTCGTCTTCCACGGGATCGGGTGGGCAAAGTGATTGAGTTGCCTGTTGAGATCGGCGATATTATGCCGACAATCTTGGGGTTTGCGGGCTTGGAAGCCCCAGGTTCGATTGATGCCATTCGATTGCCATTGGATTCATCTATCAATCGTCCCAAACGCCAGATATTTGGTTGCTATCAATTTGGCGACCGTGGGTTCTATGATGCATTTTCGTTGCTGGAGGGAGACTGGAAATTGCTTTTCCACAAGTATCCCAAAAACAAGACATGGCAGGCTCATCTTTTTAATGTCACTTCGGACGTAGACGAGCTTGCGCCAATCACCTCGAAATCGGATCGCATTAAAGCGATGCTTAAGAGCATTACCCTGTGGCAGGGCCTGTCGAGCAACACTCAATCAGCGATTTCATTGGATCCGGAAACATTGAATCACTTGCGGAATCTTGGTTACATTGATTAATTAGACTACACCGGCACCCAAAGTCAAAGACAAATATTGCTATTGTGTGTAACCCAGTTTCTTTAGTTCTTCGATGACGGCAAGGTCGATTTGTCCAGCCGGCGGTTGGCCGTTCAACTCATCCTCAAATTGAGAAAACTGGCGTTTCAAGGCACTAGGTAAAGTTTTAGCCATTGCATTGTCCTGTTGTGGGAGGTCTAACAGCTTTCCCTGATTTCCACGGAAGATGCGACCGTCAGGATAGACAATGAAAAACAGGTCGTAGTCGTGTATGTGCACCTTTCCATCCAGTCTCGTTTCTTCAAATGGAATTTCAAAGGTTCGACGCATGCCAAAGGCCGGCGTTGGTTGCTTGGGTTTCTGCAACAAGCTCCGCGCCCCTGGTGTGTTATGTTGAACATTGGCCAAATCGAGAATCGTTGGCATGATGTCGATGGAACCGGCAACATCGTCTCGCATGCCCGGTGTGATTCTGGGCGATATAACGAAAGCCGGCACATGAATTTGCCAGCGGGTGATCCGTTTGCCGTGTGCCACAGAGCCATCTTCGCCAAAGCTTTCGCCGTGGTCTGAGGTGATGATCAGATGGGTGTCGTATTTCTTGGATTCTGTTTCCAGACGCTGCAGCACCTGGCTAAGGTGTTGATCCAGATATTTGACATCCATATCGTAGTACTGGCGAAACTTGGCCACCATCTGATTGAGTTGTTCTCTGCTTTCGCCGCGCTGAACGGCCCGTTCTAGCTGAGGCTTGGGGGTGAAACCGCGGAATTGGCCAGACGTATCTCCATAGGGTGCATGGGGGTCATAGTAGTGAAACCAGAAGAATTGCTTGTCGCCTTCAGCTGTATCCAGTTGGCGCATAATGGACTTGGTGGTTTGATCGGCCAAAGCGTATTTGGATTCCTTTCGACCTTCAGTAAATGTTTCGTCATAGCGGTCAAATCCTTGGTCAAACTGCGAGACCTTTCTTGTAACGGGGAAGGAGGCCACTACAGCAGAGGTGGTGAATCCATTTTCTTTTAAAATTTCCGCCACGGTTGTGTGCTTAACATCCAAGACCTGACCATTCCTGGACACACCATGCTGCCACGGATGCATGGCGGTGAACTTGGTGGCATGTGTCGGCTGCGTGGTTGAGGTAGCTGTATAAAAGCGAGTGAAAACGAGACCTTTGTCTCCCACTGCCCGTGAAAGAGGCATAGTGGTTGGCTGGTCCTTGCCTCCCATCATTGAATCATAACGGAGTGTGTCGAGCGTAATCAGCACAATTCGCGTCGGTTTAGATCCCGACAAGGTATAGATGGCGGCCACGGCACCGATGATCCCAATGGCCAGAATCATAAAAACAGTTTTCCGCATCGTTTGCATACTCTTGCCAAATCCGAAAATGGGGAAGTTGCCTTTAGTTTTCAGGTTTGAGTTTCCAGACCAAGATGTCGTGATCCTTGTAGATCGGTTGTCCCATTGCTTGGATGGCGTATTGCGCGATAGTATCCATTGGAACCAATGTCTTTAGATATTTTTTCTGTCGGATCATGAGCGATTCGATATTTGGATCCTTCATCTTAGGCCACACTTGGTTGTATACAAAGTTCCAATACCAATTAAGTTCACGATCTACGTTTAGATGGATGACGAGATAATCTGCACCGCTATCCAAGATGGGTTGGGCGCTTTTCATTGGCACATAAGGTCCGGCCGGAACCTCCGCGTTTGGCTTAAGGGCCATGGTCATCCCGATGAGGACGTCCTTTTTATGTTGCAGGTAATAATTGCGATATAGGATCACTGCCCGGCTGCGTAGTTCGGGAACTTCGATAATCCGTACCGGTTCGTTAATTTCGGCAAGCTGCTTGTAAAATTCGGGTGTGCCATCCCAAGGGACATCAAAGGCCGGCAGCGGCATCATTCCAATATAGGTATTAGCAAACGGTCCGTCATTGGTATGCCTGACTCCACGGGGTCCTGCCCAGAAGCTGATTGCAATTAGAGCAATACCAAGAACCAGCGATGCGGTATGAACCGCGGGCGTGGGTAAACGCGTTAAGCGTATGATTTCAACGAATAGCCAAGACGCGAGCATAATCATAAAAGGTAATGCCGGTAACAGATAACGTGCGTAGGCATAGGTCATCCCCGCAGGTTGAGTTGCAATTAGCGCAATGACCGGCACGAGCACCGCAACGACCAGGATGCTGCCGGATCGTCGCCGGGTAAGCGCCAGCCCGGCAATTGCGATTGGAATGGCGATTGTCCAGATCATCGTGACCACACGATTTCCCGTGAGCAAGTCTAAAACATCAAACGCGGCGAAATGCTCCACTTCTCCTTTGCCGGTTTTGTTGTGGATGAAATCCCACAGGCCATCCCATGCCGGGATATATAGCAGGAAGCAGATCGTTGCTCCCACTGCCAAACTGCCGATCAGCCAGACCAAGTGCCTGTACCGCTTCATAATGAGATTGCACACGATTGCGGTCATGCCGATACCAGCAACAAACGCAACAGTTGTCAGGTGAATATAGGGCAGCAAGCCCGAGGAAATTGCTAGAACCGCATGCCACCAAGGTTTTGGCCTGGCATTTGCGAGGGTTGTGACTGTTGCATATGCCATCACAATCGCCAGGAATAATGCCAGCAAATAAGAACGGCCAAAGCCACAATAGAAGAGAAATAAAGAATTTGTTGAAAGTGATAAAGCAGTTAGTACTGCGGGGACACGGCCCACCATGCAACTGGCGGCGGGATAGATGACCAGGAGCGTGGCGATGGCGCCAAGGATTGCGGGCAAGCGGTATGCCCAAAGTCCCGGGCCCATGATGTCCACGGCGAACCGCTGAATGAGCGGCAGTGCGACACCCGAGCCATGTGCGTCATAGATCTTCAGGATGTCTCCATAGGACTGATTCAAATGCCAGATACTATGAAACTCATCACCAAAGAGATGCACGTTCCCACGCCCGGCCAGACAGAAGTATAGGCCGATAAAAATGGCCAATGCGACCAATGGCAGGGCGATGGCCAACGGTAAATCGCCCATCTTTTTCTTGGGATCAAATTTCGGATCCATTCATTAGACCTCATGGCATACAGGTTACATAGAACATCGCCTAGTTATACATTTGTGTTCAATGCCAGGTTTGCCATGGATGCGATTCGGTATCATCATGCAAAGGTTTTGGGTATCGCATTTTCACTTAGGCTGGACATAGGGCATTGATTGCTCATACAACCGAAGCCTTTGGCGGATGCGGTCTAGCAGGTCGTTGTGTTCTTGTTCACCTCTAAGTTCAAGTGCCTGTTGTGCGGTTTGTTTGGCCTTGTCAAACAAATTAGCTGCAGCATAGGATGCAGCAAGCGTGTCAAGAACCGATGCATCTTGCTTAACGGTCAATTCATTGGCGCGTTTGGCATATTGAATTGCTTCGCTAGGCCTGCGGACCAATGGGTCATAATCCGTTGCAAGAACCCATGCCATCGTATTGTACGGATGAGGCCATTGGGGCTGTTTGCGCATGGCAATTGCAAACTGATCCAGGGCGCTGTCAATTTCTCGTTGTTCTAATAATGCCACCCCGTAGTCGTGGTGGACGCCAGCGTCATCATGGATGCCTGTCCTTTTGTGGATATTGATCGCAGCTTGGTAATGGGTGGTGGCTTCATCCAACTCACCCGCCGATCGCAAGACATTTGCTAGGTTGGTGTACGCGTTGGCCATGTTTGGATTGATATCCAGTGCCTGTCGATAATAGTTCTCGGATTCCTTTAATCTACCGGCCAGACGCAACTTGTTTGCCACGTTGTACCTGGTTGCTGCTCCCAATGTGCGTTGGAATTCCCGTGGTCGCCAATTGCTTGCTACTGCTGTGAGGCTGATGGCAGCGATTGATAACCAGATCATCAACTTGCTGCGTGAATTCAGGAACGGCCGAAGTTGAGTCAGACCGCCAGCCGCAAAAAGGATCAAGAAAGGTACCAGCGGATAGCGATACCGAGCAAAGACATAGAATGCCACAACACTTGCTGCGTAGATGGCTGTCATCAAATAGAAAAGCCACAACTTATGACGATCCTCCCATGTAATGCAGATACCCAATAACGCCAATGGTGCCAATACGCCAAAGTGCCAAATCTTAATTAGGATGGACATGGGTTTGGACCACTGGGCGTAAGTATATAGGTCTGATGTGTCTTCCAGCTCAATAGCATTCCAGACCAGGCGGGTCTTTTTTAGCATGAGCTTAAGCCAATTGAGCGGATGTTCAGTGATGTATGTTCGCACTTGGGCAACCCAGTACCTCGAGACTTCAGCAGGATCAAGTTGCCTTCCAGTTGCCTTTTGGGCCAACTCTGTCGCATCTTGACGTTCGTACTTCACATTGCCCCGGCCAGGCCGCAATGGTCGGTACGTACCATCCGACTTTTCGTTGTTGCCGATATACAAGTTGGGGCCGAACTGGCTGGTGGTCAGGTGGAACCCATCACCCACAGCTTGATTGCGCAGCATGACAGGCGAAAGGACCATCGCAAGGCCTGCTAGGAATACCATGGCGCATATTAAACGTCGTGAGTTATGACGGCGGAAGGTTGCACCAAGCCAAATGAAAATTGCCCCTACAAAGACCAGTGCATTCTCTCTGCATAGAACCAGGGCCCCAAGGGCTGCGCCAACCCAGAACCACATTGCGACATCGGGCTTTAGGGTTGCTTGGCTTAAGAGCCAGATAACGAGCGATAGGAACAAACAATCGAGTACGGACTTCTGAATGAGACCATCAAAGAAAATGGCGGGTGCATACAGCGCCATCATGATGCCGGCCAGTACACCAGCAGGCATGGAAAAAATCCGTTTGGTTGCATCACTTATCAACACGCTGGCCAGTGAACCAATAATGGCCTGGCAAATACGAACGGACAGCAGGTCGTCGGCGCCTAATGTGTAAAGTAGGCCAAGGAAATACGGATACAGTGGCGCTTGATAGAAAACCTCTTGTCCTAGCCAGTTGCCACTGGCTATTTCATTGGCCCATTCGTGGTATCCCTGTCCATCCCCCATATAAAAATTAAAGAAGGGAGATGACCTAAGTTGAAGCAGGTAAGTCACCCGGACAACCAGTGCGAGCAAGAAGATTCCCAAGAGTATCCACCTGTACCCAAGCCACGCAGGCTGATCTGAAATATTCAAATTTCCGTTCTGCGGGTTGCTGAGTAACACTGGCGTAGTGGCGACGATCGATTTCATCTGGACTTATCAATCGTTTGGTTGTTCTTCGTAATAAGGCATTGAATTCTGATAGAGGTTCAATCGCTTTTTCAGCCTCCTGGCAAGAGAAGATGAGGCGTTGTCTGAAAGCAGGGACAGCGTGTGTTGAGCAGTAGACACCGCTTTTTCATAGTGACCGTTGGCTGCGTAAGCTGCTGCAAGTGTGTCTAGGATGGATGGATCGGCATGCCCCGTTATTTGGGCGGCACGCGTAGCAAGTTCGAGGGCATGTGTTGGATCTCGCAAGGCCGACTCGTAGTGTGTTGCCAGTATCCAGCCCAGTGTATTGATTGCTTCTGGAGCATCGGGACTAAGTTGTACGGTCTTGTGCAGTTCTTTGATCGCTTCATGCGGTTTGCCGACTTCAAGCAATAAAAGGGCGAATTTGTATTGCTCCATAGGCTGGTTTGGAATCTCCTTTAAAGCACGACGAAAATGCTGCATTGCTTCCTGGTAGTTGCCCAGTAGAGCTAATAGGTTAGCCAGATTGACTCGTGCCAGTGTGTAACTTGGTCGAATCTGCAAGGCCTTATGAAATTGCTCAATTGCTCCGTCTGTTTGTTTCATTTGTCGCAGCACAACGCCCAACCTGCGGTGTGTTGGAGAATGATTCGGTCTCAGTTCAAGTGATCTTCGCAAGTGCGGCAGGGCAGCTTGGAAATCATGTTCTGATAAGGCCATTTCAGCAAGTGAAAAATGTCCGGTCCAATAGTCCGGTCGTTCGGCAAGCATTGCATGGCAGACGGCTCGGGCTTCAGTATGCTTTTTTGCCCCAACAAGTGCCGCGATTCGCTTGCCTGACATGTGAAAGGCAATCAGGTCCTTGGGGTCGGTTTTATCATTAGACGTTAGGCTGTAATCAATGCTAACGTTTCCACCGACATATCCCAGTTGCTTAAGTTTTGCGAGCGTCTCCGGGTCCAGATCCACATTGCTATCGCTCTCATGACGGCTTTGTGTATCAATGGTCCACTCGATCCACTCGGAAAATTCACTTACGAGCCGTGGTTTATAGCGGGCCAGGTTCTTCGATTCCAAGGGGTCGTTCTGAAGGTCATAGAGTTCCGGTCGTGTCGTATGGATGTATTTCCAGCGATCTGAAACGACGCCGATCAAAGGGTTTGCATTGTATTTTGTGGGCGTAAAGCTCTCGCAGAAAATCTTCCGATTCGCTACGTTTGTCTGTCGTTTGTCATGATAAATATGTGCAGAGAGATCTTCGCCATGGACCTCAGGCGGCGGCTTGAATCCAAGTAGACCACATATTGTGGGTACAATATCGATCAGCCCGGCCAGTTGGTCGATCCGCTTGGGGGTGCGCCTTCCCGGTGGAACGATAATCAGTGGAACTTTTACTGCGCCCTGGTAGATGAAAAAGGAATGGTCAGCTTCCCCGTGGTCACCCCGCATCTCCCCATGATCACCAGTAAGGACGAGTAGGGTCGTATCCAAAAGGTCAAGTGTTTCGAGCTTATCGATTACCTGCCCAATGCAGTGATCCGTGTAAGCAATTTCGCCGGCATAGAGATTGTCAGCAAAAAGATTCGCAAATGGCTGTGGTGGCAGGTAGGCATCATGGGGGTCAAAGTAATGCAGGAATAGAAAAAATGGTTCATCTTGGTGTTTGTCCAGCCATTGCATTGCCAGTTGACTTGTAGCGGCCCCGGAACGCTCGTTAGCGTGGGCGATCGCGCTATCCATTTCATCGATGTATTCATCGAATCCTTGATTAAGGCCAAACTGTGCTTCTAAAACTGTGGCACTGACGATTGCGGCGGTGGTAAACCCATGTTCAGAGAGAATCTCAGCAAGTGTTACATTTGAGGGCGACAATTGGTAATTCAGGTTGTCGTGAATGTCGTGATAAGGGGGATTGGTGCCGGTGAGCATTGAACTGTGTGATGGTAATGTCATTGGTGCCGGTGAAATAGTGTTTTCAAACAGGATGCCACGGTCGGCCATGGCATCAATTCGAGGAGTTGTGTCCCGCCAGTACCCATAGCATCCCAGTCGGTCTGCTCGGCAGGTATCGATACTGATCAATAATACGTTGCGAATGGCAAGCTGGGGATGGCGACTTTGTTGCCATCCCAAGATTCCGATAACTAGAATCGCTGCAAGGAGAGTAGCGAGCCATAACTTTCGGTGAGTTGACATTTCCATCTGCAATCTGCTAGATCCGTCTTAATCGGGGCGTACTAGTAGAAAGTATTGCCTTTCTACAGTTTCATCGGACGCCTGATACATCGGCGAGCAGATCCCTATAACACGAAATCATTGAAGACCACCTGGTCTGAGCCGGCGAAATCAGTTTTGTAATGGGTCCATTTTGACCCAGAAGATGTCATGTGGTTGGTTAATGTCATCAAATACCCGTTTTGAGATGATTTCAAGGTGCAGGGGTTACATGGCAGGCCTATTGCCTTGATCTGCGGGTGATTGGTGCGGGCGGTGCACGGTGGATTTTGATACCCCTTCGATCTGGCTGGAGGAGGGCTGGATTAACTTGTTGTGTTTGTGGAAAAACCGAGGGGAGATGCTTGAGGTGGTCTAGGATCAATGAAAGTAGTCGGAATGTACTATACCTTGGGTACATCAATCTTGGGGCACCACTTGGCCAACGAGCAATCATTACACAGTGGTTTTCGTGCACTGCAGACTTGTCGTCCATGGTAGATTAGTAAGTGTGCGAGCATTGTCCATTTTTTTGAATCAAAAAGAGCCATTAGATCCTTCTCGACCTTTTGGGGATCCTTGTGCGTGGAAAAACCCAAACGGCGGCTAAGGCGACCGATATGGGTATCGACCACCACTCCAACATTGATATCAAATGCATTACCAAGCACCACATTGGCAGTTTTACGTGCCACTCCCTTGAGTCTGAGGAGTTCTTCCATCGATCGAGGAACCTTTCCTCCGTGATTCTCATGGATTGCCTGGCTGGCAGCGATGATGGATTTGGTTTTGTTGCGGTAGAAGCCGGTGGAGTAAATGATGGCTTCCAACTCTGATTGCTTTGCGCGAGACATGGCTTTGGGTGAAGGAAATTTTTTAAATAGCAATGGTGTAACCATGTTGACGCGAATGTCGGTGCACTGTGCAGAGAGAATGGTCGCCATCAGCAGTTGGAAGGGGTTTTTATGGTATAGGGCGCACGTCGCATCGGGATAAAGGCGTTGAAGCCGAGTATAGATCTGGTTGGTACGCTTCTTGTCTGGTGCCGAAACGGGCGTGCCTGGGGTTTTCTTTTGCTTTGCTTTTACCGTCGCCATAATGAATCGATTTAAAGGTTTGAAAGTGTATGCCGGTCAACTCCATCGCGTGGTGTTTAACCGTTACGTGGAGGCAGTTGTAGTGTGCCTTGAGTGGACGCAGCATCCTTGGGAAAACGTTCGGCCATCTTCCCAGATCTCATGCTTCCAGATTGGAAGACGTTGTTTGATCTGGTCAATTGCGTGTCGGCACGCTGAAAATGCTTCCTTACGATGGGGTGTGGCGATCTGAACGACCACACTTGCCTCGCCAGGCAGGATTGGGCCCTGGGCGTGTATCAGTCGCACCGATTGACAACCGAATTGACGGGTGGTCTCCAAGGCGATTTCCATTAAAACCTTTTTGGCCATTGGTGCGTAAACCTCGTACTCAAGCCGCTTGAGAATTCCGAATTGGCGGTGGTTTTCATGTCGTGTGCGGCCAGAAAAAACTGCTTCAGCACCACATGCCTTTGGCCAATCCAAGTGGGTTACTGAAACGGGACCGGATTGTAAATTGACTTCGATATGCACGTCTTCTGACCCCGATATTGAACTGGGTGCAGTCCCTTCAGAATCTTGACGAAAGGTTTTAGACATGGGATAGATTGTACTATTGAACACAGTTGTGGTGTATATCCAGCAGTATCACAGGTGTCTTAATGGTCAAGAAATCCCCAGTTTTTCATTTGGCGCAAGGTTGGTCATTAAGTTGTGCGCAACCCGCTCGCGAGGTTTGCTATCGCCATGAAAACTCAACTGCCTTGTCATGACGGTTCATGGAAGGCCGTGGTTACGGCGTTTCTTACTGTTTTTACGCTAGATGTTTACGGATGATTGGTTTTGAAAGTCCGCATTGCGAGTCAGCTGGCTTATCCATCATGGTTCTGTGTGGGGAGTGAGATATTGGGGCCCCATCCATTACGACGTGTCTTCAGTTAGGGATTGGCGGAGTTTAACCAGCGTATCAAAGGCCTCCAAGGGGCTGATTTGTTCCAGTTCGAGGCATCGCAATTTATCGATGACAGGGTGGTCTAAATACTGAGTGAACAAACTAAGCTGGTTGTCCTCTTTCTTGACAGAGGGCTTGGTGTGACTGCTTGCCGTCGGCGTTTTGTGGCTAATCGCCAACTGGGCCAGGAGTTCATCTGCCCGATCCGTCACGCCGTCTGGAATGCCCGCAATTTTCGCCACGTGGATGCCGTAACTTTGATCCGCCGCGCCCGGCACAATGCGGTAGAGGAACACAATCTCGTCCTTCCATTCACGGACCGTTACATGAAGATTGGTCACATTATCGAATTGTTCATCGAGCGATGTTAATTCGTGGTAGTGCGTGGCGAATAGCGTTCTGCAGCCTCGGCTGGCCAGGTATTCAGCGATGGCCCATGCCAGAGACAAACCATCAAGCGTGCTCGTACCCCGTCCAATTTCATCAAGAATAACCAAACTGGCCGGTGTTGCGTGATGGCAAATATTTGCAGTTTCCGTCATTTCCACCATGAACGTTGACTGTCCAGCATGCAGTTCATCACTGGCACCTACACGCGTAAAGATCCGGTCGCACAGGCCGATGGTTGCTTCGGTAGCTGGAACAAAGCTGCCCGTATGAGCCATTAGGACAATCAATGCGGTCTGTCTAATGTAGGTTGACTTGCCGGCCATATTGGGCCCCGTGATGAGTGCGAGCGTAGGGTCACTACGAAGCGGTTCACTACCGAAAATGAGATCATTAGGTACGAACCGGTCAGTCAATACGGTGTCAAGCACTGGATGTCGTGCATCCTTGAGAGAAAGCACCGGTTTGTCAGCCATCTGGGGTTGCACATAGTGGCGGCGCGATGCGGTCGAGGCGAAGCAAGCTAGAACATCAAGTTCCGCAACGAGTTGAGCGAACAAGTAAAGCTGTGGTAGGTAGTCCTGTGCCATGTCACTTAGTTGAGTAAACAGCTCTTGTTCTCGCGAGATGGCTTTTTGTTCTGCAGTGAGCACTTTGCCTTCATATTCTTTGAGTGGCGGAGTGATAAATCGTTCAGCATTTTTTAGGGTTTGTTTGCGGGTCCACTCGACTGGCGCACGATCTTGGTTGGCTGAACTTAGTTCGATGTAAAATCCAAAGACCTTGTTGTACCCAACTTTCAATTTGGATATCCCGGTCTGATCAACAAGCTCTTTTTGGTAGTTTGCGAGCCAAGTATGGCTGTCATGTTGAAGTGCTCGGTATTCATCGAGTGGTGTATCGACACCATCACGGATGAGGCCTCCCTCACGCAGGTGGGCAGGTGCTGCGCTGATGCACATGTTGCCGATCTGGTTGCCCAATTCCGTTAATGGTTGCGATACATCGACTAACTGGTGTTCATATTCGTCAAAATGACCTTGGGCTTGGATCACCTGTGCGAGGGAGGATGCTTGGGCTGCACTATATCCCAACGCCACCAGGTCACGCGGCGAGGCCCTCCCAACGGCAATCCGACTGACCATCCGCGGGATGTCCTGAATTGTGTCCAATTCACGCCGCAAGGCATTTCGGCACTGGCTATTGTCGACGAGGCAACGGACGACCTGTTGGCGCTTTTCAATTGGTTTGCGTTGAGACAACGGATAACACAACCAGTGACGAAGCAGCCGTTTGCCCATCGCCGTACGGCAGTCCTGCAAAACACCGAGTAGGCTTCCTTCTGTACTACCAGTTCGAATCGTGCGTTCAACCTCAAGGCTCTGAAGGGAGATGTGATCTACGACCATATGATCAACACGTCTAAATTGCTTGGGCGCCTGAAGGTGGGGGATGCGGTCGATTTGAGATCCATCCTCAGCCCGTTGTGTCTCATGGAGATAATGGATGATGGCTGCGGCTGGACCGAGGGCGGGATTATCATCTTCTAATCCAAAGCCGATCAAGGTCTTCACCTGGCATTGACTTTGAAGTATTTCCACGGCCTGCTTTTGGCCGAATTGCCATCCCGGACGCGTCACAGCGGCACATTCAAGTTGGTCGATCAGTGTTTGTGCCGCCGGTGGTATCTGGCCGTTATCACTGACAGCATAAAGCAGTTCACTAGGTCCAATGCGTGCGGCTTCATCACTCAGTTCGTTGGGTTCAAATGTGCCCAGTCGAAAAGTGCCGGTGCTCAACTCCACCCAGGCCAGCGATACGCAATCATTACGGCCAAATGCAATGGCTGCCAGAGGGTTGTCTTTGGCTTCATCAAGTAGACCCTCATCGGTTAACGTGCCAGGGGTTACGATGCGTGTCACGTCACGTTTAACGACGCCTTTGGCGACTTTGGCATCTTCTACCTGGTCGCAAACGGCAACGCGATGGCCGGCCCTGATCATTCGGCGCAGATAACCATCCACCGCGTGGTATGGCACGCCCGCCATGGGTATGCCTTCTGTACGTTGTGTCAATGCGACGCCAAGTACGTTATGTGCGAGTTTGGCATCATCATGAAACATTTCATAGAAATCACCCATCCGAAAGAACAGCACGCAGTCTGGATGCTGCTCTTTGAACCGGTGAAACTGGCGCATGGCCGGTGTATCGTTGGATCTGCTACGTTTGGACACGTTCACGATGGTACTAGGGGCTAAAAGTGATGCATAGTCGGGGTCAAGTTTCCCAGCGGGGTATACTCACGGAGAATGTCGCTCTTATTTGAGACATATCCGGTGTCAGCCCCAATTACGGGCTACGCGCAGGTGGCCTTGGAGCAAGGTGTCGACATCGCTCCAGATGGGCTTACATACGGAATCCCGGCCCCAATCAGTGACTTACAGATCGGTGAGCGGGTGATCGTTCCGCTGGGCCGTGGCAACAAGCCAACAACAGGTTATGTCACGGCAATTGACAAGCAAAGTGACCTTGAACAGGTCAAGCCCATCAAGTGCCGTGATCCACAGGGGATTTCGCTGACAGGGGATCTGATTGAACTGGCCCGGTGGCTGGGGGCCTATTACTGCTGCCCCCTTGGCATGGTATTTGCCACCATGCTTCCAGCTGCGGTTAAGCGTGGTATTGGGCGGGTCATTCAGCTTCAAGTTCGGTTAAGTGATACGGAATTATCATCAGAAAGCGTCAAACTTACCAAGCTTCAGAAGAAGGTTTTTGAAGCATCGCGGGAATTAGCCGACAAAGGCGTGGCTTGGGTGGAGCATCGCAGGCTTGCAGACTACGCCGGAGCCAAAACAGCCACGCCCGTTAAACAGCTCATTGACAAACAGGTACTTGTTGCACGTCGACAGATGACTGTGCGTACCAACGGTTATGACACTCCCAAGCCAGAAGCCACCACGCGAATAGACGATGGAATACTGAGTGATGCACAACGTCATGCTATCGGCAAAATCGTCCATAGTGCTGAGTTGGGATTCTCTGTTCACCTTCTGCATGGTGTAACAGGTAGTGGCAAGACAGAGGTTTATCTTCGTGTACTGGAGAGCGTGTGTTGCGTGCCGAAGAATGAAGGTAATGGTAATTCATCGCGACAACTTGGTGCAATTATTCTGGTACCAGAAATAGCACTGACGCCACAGACCGTTACGCGGTTTGAAGCCCGATTTGATGATGTTGCGGTTTTGCATTCATCGCTAACTTCAGCGCAACGTCATGAACAATGGCGACGCATCCGAGACGGTCACGCCAAGGTCGTGGTGGGAACGCGTTCTGCAATTTTCGCGCCCTTGCCCCATGTAGGCCTGATTATTGTTGATGAAGAGCACGATACGAGCTACAAGCAGGATCAACTGCCTCGCTACCATGCGCGTGATGTGGCGGTTCGGCGGGCACAAATCCTCGGTATCCCAGTGGTTCTTGGCTCGGCAACGCCGAGCCTTGAGAGTTATCACAATGCCACGGCGATGTTCAATGCAGATCCAATTAAGCAGGACAAAGAAAACGACTCATCACACCAACACATCGTGACAGTGTCCTGCAGCCGGTACAACCTGTTGCAGTTGCCCAATAGAATCACCGGGTTTGAACTCCCGAAAGTCCAGATCGTTGACATGGTTGAAGAACGCCGGTGCCGTCATGGCGTGCATCTGCTTAGTCGCAGGTTAGAGGATTTACTGAAGTATACATTGCGACAAAAGAGCCAAGCTCTACTTCTTCTCAATCGTCGTGGTTTCGCCAACTATATCGCGTGCCCAGATCAGCGTTGTGGGTGGTTAATGTCATGTGATTTTTGTGATGCCAGCGTCGTCTACCACAAGGACAAGTCATTGCCTTCTGGGGGTTATGTGCAGTGTCACCACTGTGGTGCGGAGCAACTGCTGCCTCGACATTGCCCGATTTGTAGAAAAAAGGTTACGACCTTTGGGCTTGGAACCCAGCGTGTCGAGGAAGAGATCACGAGGAAATTTCATGACATCAAGGTGGCGAGAATGGATTCAGATACGATGCGCAGGGGTCTTGATTACCAAAGTACGCTGGAGTCATTTCACACAGGAAAAATTGATGTTTTAATCGGCACACAGATGATCGCCAAAGGTTTAGATTTTCCAAACGTGCGGATGGTGGGCGTGATTAGTGCGGATACAGCTTTGCACATGCCGGATTTCCGTGCTGCCGAACGAACATTTCAAATGATCGCCCAGGTTTCTGGACGGGCTGGACGTGGCGACAAGCCGGGTATTGTAGTGGTGCAAACTTTTAATGCGCAGGACGAGGTGATCCAATTGGCTGCAAAGCATGACTACGAATCTTTCGCTGCCCGCGAACTTGCACTGCGGAGTGCGGTAGAACTTCCGCCAATTTCCCGCATGGCCCGTATCGTGGTTCGCCATCAAGATCATCGTATTGGTTTTCAGCTTGTGACTGAATTGGCTGAGCACCTCAATGTGTTTAACCAGCGGCGCAGATATGAGATCAAACTGCACGGGCCAATGCCCTGTCCCATTTCAAGGATAGCGGGTTTTTTTCGCCACCAGATTGAGTTGGTTGCCCGGGATGCAGCTGCACTGCAGGGGCTCATGACAGATTTACGCAACGCCAAGCTGCTACATGCTGACGGTCGTACAGCGGTGGATGTGGATCCGGTTGATTTAATGTAAGTTAAATGGCTGGCGGTTATGGGGCGGATTCATAAGGCCTGGGTCGTCTGAGAATTTGTATCATCCCTCGCCAAACAGTCCTCTTCCAATCCGTAGCACATTGGCGCCATATTCGATAGCAACTTCAAAATCGTTGGTCATGCCCATTGAAAGGACATTGAAGTGACCGTCTGCAATTCCTTCTTTGTCAACTTCTTCGAAGATTTCTGCCATGCGTGAAAAGGCCGGACGTGTTTCTTCTGGATCATTGGCCATTGGGGCCATGGCCATCAGGCCCCGTAATCGCAGGTGCATCATGGTGTCAATCTGTTCGGCCAGATGGACGGCTGCGGGCGCAACGACGCCATATTTCCCGGTTTCACCACTGGCGTTAACCTGTAATAAGACGTCGACCACTCGGTCCATTCGTGTCGCAACCCCATGTACTTCCTCTGCCAGACGAAGACTGTCGACGCTGTGAATTAGCTTTACCAGCGGAACCACCTGTTTGACCTTATTGCGCTGCAGATGGCCAAACATATGCCACCGAACTTCGGACGGTATCGACGGTTGATCCGGTTTTGTGGCTGTCACCCGTCCCAAGGTACGTCTGCGGCTTAGGAACTCTTCAAGTTGGGCAACCCGTTGGCTGAGATGTTGCACCCGATTTTCGCCAAAATCAATGTGTCCCATCTCGGCCAAGGCACGAATCTGGTCTGGGCTCGCAGTTTTGGTGACTGCAACTACATGGATCGAATCTGGGTGCCGCCCTGCGCGGGTAGCTGCCTGTGCTACGCGATCCATCACATGCCGATAGGCACCTTTTACATCTGCTGCTGCTGCAATACGTATTGAACTCATGGGATGGAGGATAGGCGATCAGACAGTCGAAGACAATCTGCTGCGATCCTGGCGCCCAGCCACGGATTTTCTTTTGCGGTGCATTATTCTGAATACCAAAATTACTCCAATAATCACCACAATGCAGAGCACAATGGCAAACTGCCCAATACCAGCCCATTGGCGAGCTTTCTCAAATTGACCAGCACCGAAGAAACCCAGCAGGACAAGAGTCGGCACGCTTAGCAGTGCGGCGATCCCATCACACAGGAGCATCTTCCAAAATGATATTTTGCATGCACCGGCAGTGAACCAAACTGCAGCGCGAACCGCTGGCAGAAAGCGAGCTACTATCAATGTCTTTCCCCCGTGACGTTGAAAGTAGCCCTCAGCTTTGACCATTCGTTGTTCGGTCAGATAGTAGCGAAGTAGAGGCAGTCTGGGCACGTGATGGCCGTATCGTCTTCCCAGAAAAAAGATCATTAAGTCTGCGCCAAGAACGAACAGAAAACTTAAAATGATCATGGGTATCAGGTGAGCGTGGCCCTGATGGCAGAGTATGCCGCCGGCCAGTAATGGGATGTCTTCGGGCATGGGCAGGCCCAGACCACTGGCTAACAGGAGGCCGCACACGATTGCATAACACAGCATGGAGCTCCAGGATGGGCTCTGTGCTGTCAAAAAAAACAATAGATCTTCGGCCATGGGTGCATTATTCGGGCAAGTGGTTTTGTCGGGTTAAGTTTATACGCACGATCTCTCCCGCCTCCCCTGATCTTATTGATGCTTCTTAAGCCATTTCAGCGCTTCTACGCGTGATGCTATAGTCCTATCCAATTGCGCATCGTACACCAAGTTAAGTAATCGACTAAATGCAGGGCCCGGTTTTAGCCCTAGTCGTATCAGGTCATTACCACTAACCAACGGTGGGGGCGAAACGCCTTGTTTGAAAAGTCCTTCCTTATGTCGGCGGATGGTCTTACGCAACTGAGCCATGCCCGAGAAACGTAGGGCTTCGGCGAGGGGCCAAGAATCTTGCCAAGGCGTACTGGCCAGCAGGCGTTTTTGACCTGAAACGGACTGGCTGTGCCATGCAAGTACTTTCGGGAGCATCATAAGGCTGTTTTGGAAAGCATCGCGGTGTTCATTACTTAGGCACAGCATTTTGCGCCATCGTTTTACAAGTTCAGGTAAATGTTGCTGGGTATATTCATTGAGTTGCGTCGTCAATTGATCGATGGAATTAACGCGGTCTTGTTTTTTAAGTTGTGCCAGAATATGGCGATCCAATGCCCAGGCCGCCAATGTCACGACAAACTGAATCGGACCTCCAAGGTTGCTGAGGGTGATGAGCCGGCTCGTTGTTGGTGGTTCATTGAGAAGTGGCGCATCAAGGCCCAGGCGTTCGATTAGTCGAACTGCCAATGCCGCCCGCGGCCCACTGAACATAGACAGGATCTCCTGCCCGATTCTTTCGCGGCTAATTTCAGATAACTTTGATTGATGTTGGACTATTGCCGCCATTGTGCGGCGTTCTAATGTGAATCCAAATCGAGTAGCGAATCTCACGGCGCGTAACATCCGCAGATAATCTTCACCGAATCGTGTTTCAGGTTCACCAATCGCGCGAATAATTCCAGCGTGAAGGTCTGCCTGGCCGCCAATGAAATCAATCACCTTTCCCGAGACGGGATCCTCAAACAGCCCGTTAATGGTAAAATCACGACGCTGCGCATCGTGTTCTGCATCAGAAAACGATACGTATTGTGGGCGACGTCCGTCCTGGTAGCCCCACTCCGTTCGAAAGGTTGCCACTTCAATTCGTATGCGGCCAATACGGACCAAAACGACGCCGAAAGCCTCGCCTACATAGTGAGTATTATGAAACAGATTTCGTACATTCTTTGGCTCTGCATTCGTTGCGACATCGAAGTCTTTGGGTTCGACGCCAAGAAGTCGATCACGAACGCAGCCACCTGCCAGATAGGCGATAAAGCCTTTGTTTTGGAGCGTCTGCACGATTGATATGGCAGCTCGCCGCCCTTCGCTGGGAACTTGTGGTGTGTTGCTAGCCGCGTTCATTTGCAAGAGTGTATCTCAGGATCTGGCTGAGCAGGTCATGGCAGGGTCGGCTTTAACGGCTGGCGGCAGCTCTTGAGGATTATGTTGGCAACCAAGCCACGAGCAGATTTTGGGGTATAACCCTTGACCAGACCTCGCCTGAGCCCCAGCATGCCCAAGGACAGATCAAGGTGCGAGACGATGACACAAGGTCGCTGGTCCAGGGAATAGGCGGACAGCCGGCTACGTGTGCCCAGTGATTCAGTGATTGCAGTGTGACGCCGGTAGGTCACATGGCTCATATCAGCGCCACCATCTCTGGTAAGCATTTTCCCATTAATCAGAGGTGAATTAGAGGTTAGTTGGGTTGCCAGACTTCCCAGTTCACCATCCAGTTGCGACTCGATATGACTGGCGAATTGGCCTTGACCTCCAACGGTTTCGATCAAAAGAGTGCCACCACGCATCACATATTGTGAAATTGCCGTCAGTTCTGCGGGTTGAAGAGCGACTGCTTCAACACCGCCCAAGTGGACCAGTGGTGTTTGGCAAGTGCCGATATCAAGGAGCTTGCTTCGCACGATCTGCAGGTTGATTCCGGTCCGGTTAAATAAGTGGTGACTCATGGCCCACCAGGCCCTGGGCTCAACAATGTTCTGCTCGGAAGTGGCCGCCAAGGTGATTTGACACTGTTCGGTGTCCGGGCGGTTAATCCGCTGTTCAAATGGCATGACCAGCCGGCCGGATAATTGGCCGCGGTCAGTTGCGATTGCAAATAAATTTGTCGCCAATTTCCACGACGGTCCTTTATCTCGCAAATGGTTACTCTGGAAATTCTTGCCCCAGTCATTCTGGGTTAGGAAGATTAGATCACGTGCGCCATTGGTGACACGATCAATACGATGTTTCTGCTTGTTCGATATTGGGTAGTGGGCATCATAGATCGGATGGTTGTATGGCACTGGATTCATGGGCCATTGCGGATAAAGTTCGTTGGCAACCTTTCGAATGGATTGCATGAATTCAGGTGATTGCTTCTGTGGGCAGGCTAAAAGTAATCCACCAAAGTCAAGATAGTCCTTCAGGTTCTGCAACTGCGTTTCGGTGAAGATTAGGCGTGTGTCACTGCTCAAGTAGGCAACCGGGGCATTGATCATGGTTATGGCGGGCATGCCAAGGTCCACCAGTTGCCAGTTCAATTCAGATTCGCATAGGTCACTGAGATAAGCGGTCAGGTGATTGATATCGTTTGGGCGATGATTCCATGGCTGGTTGGGCAATTTGAGCTTAGTGATCCAAGTTTGTGTGCGGCCGCGTACCAGAAACATCAATGCGAATGAAGTGTTGACCACATTCCCGTCAATTGATCCGTAGTCATTTCCCGAAGCATTATTGTTTAGTTGATCGAGAATGTGCCGCGCACCAGTAGCAAACCAATCCTGATCGCCGAGGAACTTTAATCCACTGGCCAGCGCAGCTCGCTCGATGGAGTAAAGATAATAATAGTGGTGGCTGGCTATAAGTCCCGAAGCCATACGGTTGTATGGTCCATTAAAATGCCGGTCGAGCCAGTGCTGGGCATTACGAATTGCATCGCGGACCTTTAGCGGTGAACGGTCCCGCTGTGAATAAAGTTGTTGCTGGGTGACAAGCAGCACAGTGAGGCCGGCTGCAGTCATTGAGCCTTTGGAGGGTTCAGCTACTCTATAGCCCCATCCGCCGTCAAAATTTTGGTTTTCAACAAAGTGCTTTTGCGCGTTGAGCCAGAACTTGGTGCTCACAGTCCGACCACGTTTGGCTGCCTCCCAGAGTCCAAGTAAGGCATATTGCGTGGCACTGTGGTCAAAACTACGCGGCTTGGGGCTGTAGCGAAAGCGGCTGCGGCCGTCATGGGCATTGAGTAACCACTTGGCATCTTGCTGTAGCAGCCGAAGGTATTCTTTGGGAAGCAGGGCCCAGACGTGAGCACGTACGGCCACTTCATAGGTCCCACGTAATTTAGCCGTGGAAAGGAATTTTATAGCCTGAGCCAGTGGTGGATTTTGCGGTGTTTCACCGGCGAGTAACAATGCGTTGACAGCCAAGGCGGTGTGCCCGCCAAAGTTTGAAGCATCAGGATCGATTTTACGCTCCCAAGTGCCGTCCGCTTGGTTTTGGCGAGAGTAAAGGAACTGTACCATCCGCTGGATTGCTTCGGCGACCTGCTGATCCGTGACCCGCTCATTGGCGGGTGCCTGGGCGACCGCCGATCCAATCACGATTAACAGCAAGACAACCGTGGATGGAAATGTTCTAAGTGTATTGGCGGGCGGTAAACACACTCGCAAGGCCTGATTAGGTTCAGGTAGTAGTTAGGATGTCGGTCTTCTGTGTGGCTAAGTCCGGGGAGCTTTACGCCGATTGCTGGTTGCGTCGTTGCATCTGTGCGATCGCCAGCTGCAGCCGTTCATCGACCTTGGCCATGGATGCGGGGCGATTATTTGGTAAGGTTCGGATGCAATCCATTACCAGAACTGATAATGCCGACGGAATATCCGGGTTGATTTCAGATGGCGTCTTGCAATCAGGATCACGCCCTCGTCGAGCTCGCTGTTCACCCTTGCGCTTAATCTTGTCAACCGGCTTGGGGATCAGTGTGGGCACATGCTGGCGGGTTAGTATCCAGTACATGGTTGCCCCGAGGTTGAACACATCCGTGCTTGGCGTAATCTTCCGTCGCTTAACTTGTTCCGGTGCAATATAGTCAGGAGTCCCTTGGATCCTTTCCTTGATGGTTCCGTCAAGGCAGCTTTGGCCGAAATCAATAATCTTGATCTGTCTTGCAGGGGTCACAATGATGTTATTGGGCTTGATATCAGCGTGTATGTATCCAGCCTGATGCATCACGTCGAGGCCTTGAGCGACCTGGCAGCACAGTTCGCACAAGTCGATGTAGTTTGCCGGTTGATATTGCTCAAAAGTGTGGCCGTCGACCATCTCCATAAGTACGAAGATTTCACTCGTGCGAAGCAGTTTTCTTTGGCGGATCACTTTGAAGCTACGGCGGAGATGTGGGTGATTGAAGCGGCTGGCTACCCCATGCTCATGGATAGCCTGATCCAGAAACCGCTCGTCTTTGGCGGATTCCCGAATAACCCGTTTTAGGGCATATAGTTTGCGGTCTTGGTCCTTGACCGCAAAGATCGTACTCCTGGCGCCGTATCCGAGCGTGTCCAAGACATCATATTCTAGGATTTGGTGCAAACCGGGCATCTAAATAAGTTTATGAATGATTATGGCCGCGTGGGGATGGCCGCTTGCAAGCAATCTTAGTCTTTAGTACGCGAAAAACCTCAATCTATTGAATAATCGGCTCAAAGACAAATCTGATTCATATCGGCGGATATTACGCCGTGTGACGCAATATTACCGGTTATGGTGATGAGGGAAGGCCGGGGGACAGTTAAGGCCAGGCGCTTCCGATGGGGCAAGCCCGGTTGTTTGTCCAATTCAAACAGCGGTGATAACGGCCGATTTCACCCGTTTATGGCGCGTCGACAAGTAGCTGGCCGCGAAACCAGGCAACCGGAAAATGCTTGCCCATGGGGATGGTCGAATCTACATCCCGCTGGAGCAACACATGACCGGGACGGATGTGAAATCGCTGTTGTAGCCGATGGATCAGGGTAATCAGGCTCCGTTTTTGCGAAATAGTGAGTGCCTGACGGTTGCTGTCAGCCACCAGGCAGATTCCAATCGCGTTTTGGTTATACCAATGGTGGTATGGGCCGGTTGCACACGCCCCATTTTTCTGCTGGTTCCAGCGAAATCCCCGTTGAATCGTACCGGGTGAGCCATGGTAGTCGCTTCCGATTAAAAAGTGGTAATCCGGTGCCTCCTGATGACTGGGTTGCCCTCCCGTCCCAACGGAAAAACCGTCAAGAGAACCGCTTTCATACACCACAATTGCTTTCCATCGGTCACCTGAGATGGGCTTGGATGTGTCAAATAAGGCGTTGTCAGCGCGGCCAAATGCCGCTTGGGCGCTTAAGTTGATCACGCTGGGCGGCGGGCTGATCGGGCCTGGCTCTAAAACCAACAGAACCCCGCTGGAAAAAGTCATTGCCGTGATCAGTGAAACTAAGACGATCAGCGGTCTTCGATTCACTATGATCGAATGGTTATGACTCACAGGTAGAACCCCTAATCAGAAAAGATTGCGCCATCGCGGCTACACCAACATCGGCCGCAGCACCTTAATTACCTTGAATTTCTAAGTTTCCTGACCAAATGCGAAAATTTGCTGACGATAGGCTCGAGGGCTTGCGCCGTCCTTGCCGTGCCCCGTGTCTGGGAAAAGAGAACCTAGCGTCGGTGCTACCCTTTCTTATGTGATTTGGAAACGAATCAACGTGATTCTAGCGGTTGCAATCGTTCGCGTAATGCTGGTTGCTCACCACCGAAAGCATTGGTCTGTGTCGCCGGCCGATAACGACCACGAAGTACCTGAAACCTTTCATAGGGTGTACGTTGCGCGTCGGGCGGAAAGATCGCTTTTTCACAACCACTGATCATGAACGATGTGGTCACTAATACAAACATTAGCCGTGACATGGTCATAAGCGGATTCTAACCCAGCCGCTTGGGTCGTCCAACTAAGTCGTCATTATCCACCGGTTACGCTAAGCTAAGATTGTCCTCAAACATTGCTATTGGGCGATGTACGAAAGGCAAAACGGTGCCCACCTTCTGGTCCAAAACGTTAATCCCTACGAGCCGACAGGTCCCTGGTGATGCTGAGGTGCCGTCGCATCAGTTAATGCTGCGTGCCGGGTTCATCCGGAAACTGGCGGCAGGGATTTACGACTATTTGCCGCTGGGTCTTCGCAGTCTCCATAAGGTGATGGCGGTTGTGCGGCAGGAGATGGACCGAGCCGGCGCCTGTGAAGTGCTTCTGCCAGCCCTGCAACCGATTGAGTTGTGGCAGCAGACTGGCCGGTATGTCGATTACGGTGAGAACCTGTTTGTGGTCAAGGACCGCCACGATCGCGAGCATGCCTTGGGCCCAACCCACGAGGAGGTCATTACAAGCTTGGTAGGGGCCTACATAAAGTCCTACAAGCAGCTACCCATTAATCTCTACCAGATCCAGACCAAGTTTCGTGACGAATTTCGCCCTCGATTCGGTGTTCTACGAAGTCGTGAGTTCCAGATGAAGGATGGTTACTCCTTCGACACAACGCTTGAAGGCTTGAATCGTAGCTATCAGGTGATGTACGACGCCTATTGCCGTATTTTCAACCGCTGTGGTCTGCGATACGTGGTGGTTGATGCTGAATCGGGCGAGATGGGTGGGAGTGGCTCGCAGCAGTTTACAGTTTTAACGCCAACTGGTGAGGACACCATCTTTCGTAGTGACAAGGGTAACTATGCGGCGAATCTTGAAAAATGCCCTACCGGCGATCGTTCCCATGATTTCATAGGCGATCCGACGGGTGACTTAGAGGAGATTTACACTCCCGATTGTCCGGGTATCGATGACGTCCGGCATTTCTTTAGCGAGTCACTTGGTAGTAAGCTCGAAACTTCGAACATGCTTAAATCGATGGTCTATGTCGCCAGCAAAGCCTCCGATGATCGTGATCCCCATCATGCCGAGGATCTGCGTTACATCCTCGTGGTTATGCGAGGAGATCATGATGTGAATGAGGAGAAGTTGTCGGTTGAGGTTACCAAGATTTTAGGCGAGAAGGTTTCCTTGGTGCTTGCGCCGGAGAAACTGGCGATGGATGCCGGTTGGGTATTGGGTTTTGTGGGACCACATGCCTTTATTGGCCGCACCGATACCATCCTTCTTGTTGACCCAGATGCCGCCCAAGGGGGCTTTTGGGTTGCTGGTGCAAACAAAGTTCATCACCACGTTAAGCATTTCAACTGGCATCGCGATGTGGCGGGTGCAGTATCAGGTAATAAAAACATAGTGGTTTCCGATCTACGAAATGCCATCGACGGGGATCCATCCCCCAAAAACGATGGTGGTGTACTCAAGGCATCACATGGGATTGAGGTTGGCCAGGTATTTAAGCTGGGCACAAAATACACAGAATCTTTGGATGCCACGGTACTTGATAAGGAGAACAATCGGGTCCCGATCATCATGGGCTGCTACGGTATTGGTATTAACCGCATCATGGCCTCCGCAATTGAGCAAACAGGCGGCCATGATGACAATGGTATTATTTGGCCAGCAACAATCGCGCCTTATCAAATTTTGATCACCCCAATCAAATATGAGGGTGCTATCAAAAAGACCGCAGAGTGTTTAGCTGATGAACTGGAAACAACTGGTTGTGATGTGCTGTTAGATGATCGTGATGAGCGGCCGGGGGTAAAGTTTAAAGACGCCGATCTGATTGGTATCCCATTGCGGATTACGATTGGTGACAAGGCCCTCAAGGAGGGTTGTGTCGAGATAAAACCCCGCGGAGTGTCGGCAGACACCAAGTCGCAGCTTGTTCCTGTCGGCGACGCGGTTAAGCACGCCGTTGATTTGTTGTCCCATCTGTAAGGTGGCGGGTTGCCGGTTCACTAGAAAGCTGGCTTGCGGTTCATCGCCGATTCGATGTTTCTACCGCATATCAATCCATATATTCTGAAAACAGTGGTGTGGAAAGGTACCGTTCGCCAAAACTCGGTAGCACCACCACAATGGTTTTGTCCTTTTCTTGAGCTGCAATGCGTGCGGCTGCGGTTACGTTGGCTCCGCTGCTAATACCACAGAAAAGGCCCTCTTCCGTGGCCAGGCGGCGGGCCATGTCCATGGCTTCGTCATTACTTGTTTGTTCAACGCGATCAACAATGTCCAAATCCAAATTGGTCGGCACGAAGCCGGCGCCGATGCCTTGAATTTTGTGCGGACCTGGTTTGGGTGTTTCACCGCTGAGTGTTTGCGTAATTACCGGTGAATCGGATGGCTCGACGGCGATACATTTAAAGTTAGGTTTCTTCGGCTTGATGTGTCGGCCAACGCCCGTGATAGTGCCGCCGGTTCCTACTCCTGCAACAAGTAGGTCAACGTGACCTCCAGTATCTTTCCAGATTTCTGCGCCGGTTGTTTTTTCGTGTATTTCCGGGTTGGCCGGATTCTCGAACTGTTGTGGCATCCATGAGTTGGCAGTTACATTCACAAGCTTGCCTGCTTCCAAGATCGCCCCCTTCATCCCCTCAGATGCTGGGGTCAGCACCAGTTTGGCTCCCAGTGCTCTTAACAACCCACGTCGCTCCAGGCTCATCGAATCAGGCATGGCCAACGTGAGTTGGTATCCCTTGGCGGCGCAGACAAATGCCAGCGCAATACCCGTATTGCCACTGGTAGGCTCAATGACGTGCGTATCTTGATTGATAATTCCAGCCTGCTCAGCTGCTTCAATCATGGCACGGCCGATCCGATCCTTTACGCTTGCCATTGGATTAAAGAACTCGCATTTGGCATAAACCGTTGCGTGATCCGAGGGGATCACCCGATTAAGCTTCACCAACGGCGTGTTGTATGTCGTCGCCAAGATGCTGTTGTAGCAGCTGCCGTGAAGGGGCCGAAATGCTGTGGCACTGGTCATTTGAATTCTCCAAAAATTGGTTCCCCTCTTCCAAAACGGTAGAAAATCGTACAATGTCGGCGAGCAGACAGCAACGTTCCGGGTAGAATTTGGTTCTGGTCCGGTTCGTCGGGCAAGAGCAGTGATATGGCTTTTGCAGGTTCCAAGGAAGGCTTCGGCAAGTGAACGATTCATCGCCTGCATCGGTCTATTCAGGTTGCGGAGATTGTGCTTGATGGGATCCCGAAAGATGAGCGGCTATGGGTGCCTCAGGCGCCGAATGTTTGGTTTCGGCCGCTGATGTTCGATACGGTTGATGGTGGGTGGATCAATCTTCTGAAGGTAAAACAGAGCGGTATGCTGTAACCGGCATTTGTATCCCGCGCCGGTTTACGCTTATGTCAGCAAAGGGTCTTGGCGGTACGTAGAGCACGATTGGATTGCTACTGAGGGCAGCTTCGTCTACGAGCCGCCGGGCGAAACCCATACGCTTGTTGTTGACAATAATGTTGAAGAGATGATTACTTGGTTTCATGTCTGCAGCTGCCTGATCTACATGGACGATCAGGGCAAACAAGTTGATTATGATGACGTCCACACCAAGATTCGAAAAACCGAAGACCATGCCCGTCGCCATGGATTGGGGTCGGATTTCGTGAAGCAGATGATCCGCTAGAACAAATCAGTTTAATTTTCCGCATGATCACGCAGGTCGTAACAAAGTAAGCGTGGTGGCTGGTCATTGATGCGGTCGTGGTCATTCTGAACAACGTAAAGCAACCCACGGCTCACGACAGGCGGGGTCCACGATTGTGATGCTGCGAATAGCCATGTGCGTGCGATGATTCGATGTCCGGTTGGTGATAGGTCTAGCCATAACAGATGGCCAAATTCACCAAGGCAAAGGAAGTGCTCGTCCGCCATCAGTAAGGCGCCGCGATAAGGGCCGTACTTCGCCAGCCTTTGTTGGCCGTAGTATTCATATTTCTCCTCCCATTCAGCTTTGAGTCGCCACATTTGTTTCCCAGATTTGGCATCAAGGCAGACAAGAGCTGCATCAGGTTCATTTCGTCCGTCGAACCCGTATAGGTAACCGTCTTTGTAGATGGCAGTGCTGAAATGCGTGCCAAGTTGCCTCGTAGTCCATAGCTTCTGGTGAGAAAAATCTTCTTTGACGCCAAGTAACATACTGCCAGTGTGATAGCTGGCTGAAATAAATACGCGATTATCAAAAATCACAGGGCAGGCCGCATTGACAGATTCGTAGCTGGAGCTGCGCCACGGAACACGCCAGTTGATGTGGCCATTTCTTGGATTGATACAGAGCAATCCACCGGTTGGTGGGTTGGTGGCGCCACCAGTGAAAATAAACAGCCGTCGTTCACCGTGCATCTGTGCTACCACCGGAGAGGCGTAACTCGCTCCCCATTCTCTTCCGGACTGCCATATGGGGTCACCGGTATGTTTATTTAACGCTACAACGCATGGTCCATCAGGTGCACCAACATTGATGATGAGATGATCGCCCTCGATCAGCGGCGTGCTGGCGATGCCGAAAAACTCCTGCTTTAGTTTGTAGTGCGTGAAAAGATCCCGGTTCCATATTTTTTCACCAGTGTGCAGATTCAAGCAGTAAAGCTTTCCTTCGGCGCCCACGGTATAAACATGTTGGGCGTCGACCAATGGAGTTGCCCGTGGACCATTACTGTAGCCAAAGCGGTCGCGGTAATTTGTCGTATATTCATATTGCCAGAGACGCTGCCCCGTTTCAGCTGCTAGGCAAATCACCCTCTCGCGGTCTTCCACTCGATGAAAAAACACGAGTTTATCGCCAACAACCACCGGTGCACTGTACCCGCGTCCTTTTTTTAACTCCCACACCAGGCTTGGCCCACTTCTGGGCCAGATTTTAAGCAGTCGGGTTTCACGACACGCACTATTTCGCTGAGGACCCAAGAAGCCTGGCCAGTCCGCCGTGACGGCCTGGGGATGCAGTGGTTTGGGGGGAGCATGATAGGTGAGGGTGTCGGCTGAGACCGATGCCATGCCAGCCAAAAACGGAAGCATAAAAATATACTTCGCCGGTGGGGTCGTATGGTGGAGTCGATCCGGTAGTGCGGGATATGTTCTTGAAATAGCGGAAAGTTTAGGGTAGCTAAGCCAACCGCAGTAGGAACTATTGCTCGTCTTCGCCATCTAGCTCTTCGGTTTGCGCCTCGGTGTTATCTGAATGAAACTCTGCAATCAGCTTGCCTTTATGATCCCAAATGTACAAAACGCCATCGTCACCACCGGCGGCAACGATTTTACCGTCGGCGGTTGCATCGGTGCAGTACATGTAACTGCCAGGTCCGGGAAGTTCGCGGAAGCCTTCTCCGTTGTGCTTGACGATACCCACCTTTGGGTCGCCTGCACTGACAACCAACTCATTTTTATAGGCCAGATATTGAATTGATGTCACATGCTTTTTGAAAATAGAAAAGTTCTCAACTCGCTCACCATCCTTGGTGTCCCAGACATTGACGACTTTATCTGCGCCGCTGCTAGCCAGCAACTGGCTTCCACGGTGCCAGGTTACATCAAGCACATGGTGCGTATGCCCTTCAAACGTATCGGTTAGTTCGCCGTTACTGGCATGGAACACATTGACAAGTTTGTCTGCCGCACCACTGGCAAGATATCGTCCATCGGGCGAAAATTGAAGACTGAATATGGTGTCGCTGTGTGATTCTGGCAACTGCTTCACGGGCTCACCGTCAGGCATACGCCAAAGGCTGATGGTTCCGCTTCGAGATGGCACTCCGCTACCGGCCGCCAGGATGTTCCCCTCTGGGGAAAACGCTAGAGCCAATACCCGGCCCACCAGTGCTGGCGGATTTCCATCTGTATTCTCGGAAGGCGTAATGACATGATCGAGTTCCCAATTGGGATCGAGTTGCCATGTGGTTGTCGCGTATTTGGTGGTTGTGGCTATCAAATCACCTTCGTGTGTATAGGCTAAAGCTGTCACGGCACCGCTGGCAACCGGATAGGTTTCAAAGGCGTTTCCGCTTTCGGCATCGAATGTTGCCAGGAATGGCGCAGCGCCGCCCATGGCCAAAATCCGATTGTTCGGTGAAAATGCGACAGTATGGAGTGGGGCCCGGCGATCCTTGGAAGTTTTACGTGCGTCCTTCAGCGCCCGTTCGCCATGTTCAAGTTCAACCCGGGTGCGTGTTAGATTATCACTCGCATCAAGTGTCGCTTTTACCATGTCACGTACGTCTACCGTAGCGTTGCGATAGGCTCCTTCGCTGTTCTCTTTCACGCGGTTCGCAGTTCTTACCGCGTCTTTATTTTCTTTCGTCGCCTTTTTAGTTGTATCAAGTCGATCTTTCGCTTGCTTCACCTCGGCTTGGAAGCCTTCCTGATGTCTTACGGCATCTTCTTTGACCTGTTCGATGGTTTTCAGGATTTCTGATATGTCTGCTGTGATTTTCTGTTCCGCTTCAACCCGTTCATCTGCATCCTTCATCTGCTTTTGTGCTTGTTCGGCTGCTGCCTGCTTCACCCTTAAATCGCGGGCGATCTGATCGGCCTCGGCCAGTGCTTCAAAAGCCTCGCGTTGCTTGGCGTCTGCATCTGCCTGTTTGGTCCCATCACTATCGTCCGCTTCGGTTTCTAAAGCAGCCTTGTCAGCAAGCTCGCGAGCAGTGTCAGCTGCCTGCACCTTTTCCTCTGCCACAGCATTCGCTTGATGTGAAGACGCCTCAAGTTCAGATGCAGCCTGCGATTTTAATTTGTAGGCTTCTTCGGCCTGATTGGATCTTGCTTGCAATGTGTTCGCCAACTCATCGAAACTGCGGACCAGTTGCGCCGATCTTTCAAGGGCCTCCTCCACACGCTGTACGTCTTTTTGACCTTGTTCCAGTCGTTTATCTGATTTTTGTTTAACTTCCTCTGCCTCAGATTGATCCTTTTCCGTGTTTTCGAGTTTCAGTTGTGCTTCTTCCAGGTCCTTGCGTTTTTCAGTACGCTGATTTGCCAAATCAACCAGCTTGGATGCAGATATTTTCTGATGTTCTTCTGAAGTTTTTAATGCTTCTGACCATTTATTCTTTTGTTCTTTAGTAAATTCGGTAAAGCGTTCTAGTTCGTTTACACGTTCAATGGCATATCGATCGCCTTGCAGTTCGGCGATACGCGAACCATCAACAGCATTCCAAAGCGCCACGATGTGGTTAGATCCTGCAGAAGCGATCCGTTGGGCATCAGGTCGTACCGAAACAGCAGTAACTGCCGCCCCGTGTTCAAGTTGGTGGAGTTGTTCGCCGCTAGGGATGTTCCAGATGCGGACTGTACCATCCTTGCTGCCTGATACGATTTTCTCGCCTGACGGCCAGATTGTGTCCAGGCAGGTGACAGAATCACTATGTCCACCAAGGCTTCGGACTGGCAGGAGTGTTACCTCTTGGGACTGATCGAGTTTCCAAATTGAGATCTCACCACCGGCGCCACCTGAAGCAATGTCAGCTTCCCCACCAATCCAAGTTACTGCATATAGATCTTCTTCAACTTGCGCCACGGCGATCTGGTTTGCATCTTCAAGTCGCCAAATGCGAATCGACTTGTCTTCTCCGGCCGCAGCCGATGCCAGTTGTGTGCTATCGGGTGAAAAACAGATGCTACGAACCGGTGATGTGTGCCCGATCAGGCTTTTGATTTGATCGGGTGCACTCGAGTCCCACAGGACAATGCTGTGCTTGGGTCCGGCTGTCGCAATCCACTTGCCGTTTGGACTGATGTCAAGTGGGACCAGAGGCGCTTCTCCTTTGGTGGATTCTTCAGCATCGTGGCTTTCTTCGGCTTGCAGCAATTCTTTATGCCACTTTCGAACCTCTCGCGGCCGGCGCCAGAGCTTGATGGCACGATAGCCTCCTGAAGCTAGGACGCGACCATTTGGACTAAAGGCCAGGGAATGGACCATGTCATGGTGCGCAGCATGATTGTTGCGTTGGTTATTCTCGGTGCCTGGGTCGGTTAATTGCTGTACCAGTCGTTTAGAGGGGATGTGATAGATTGAAATTTGGTTAGCACGTCCGCACGCCACATATTGGCCGTCGGAGGAGATCGCCAGCGATAAAATAGCGCCAAGGTGGTTTGGTACAGTTTGCCAATCGATGTGGGTGGTGGTGCGATCAAGGGCTGGGGTTTTGGTTGGCCCTTTTGCGCCTTGGTCGATCCAAACCTTGAGGATTCCTAGCTCTTGGGGTGAAAGTTGCGGTGCGTTAACCCGGTTGTCTTCTGGTGGCATGAGCGGCTCTTCGCGGCCTGCTGCCAGGAGAAAAAGTTTGCTTTCACCGCCGTTGCCCGGAATGATTACCGGCCCGTATTCACTGCCCTTGGCAATTGTCTGGGGGGTCTCCAGGATCAGGTCTGCCTTGGATCGGGTGGTGTTGTGACAGGCAAGGCAACTCTTTTGAAAAATAGGCAAGATCTGGTTCTGAAAATCAATGGGCACACCATCAGGTGGCAGTACGATGGAGGTGTCATTCTCCGGCTCATCTGTCGCAGCCAGGGTTGTGGCCAAGATGCACAGTAAAAGCCCTGTGGTGACAAGAGCGGCCTGGCGCAGGTGTAAGTGTAGGTGTAGGTGAATGAAATGAGTCATTGTTATTGATGTTTTCTCGACTCCCCTGCCATTATAGGCCGAAAATGGTTAAAAATATCAACGGATTATGGTAATCCACCTATAACTCTGTAAAATCGTGGGGCGGTATCGCCAACTTAGCCATTATAACATGTTTGCTGAAGTGGAATAAAAAATGTCTTGTAGTTGGGGCGGCATCTATTGGGTAACAAAAGCCATTGCGGTTTGCCTATCCGTATTTTTGTCAGTCATTTCCTTCCCGACAACCGCATACAGTTCGCAAGGTCAAGCGGTTAAGAGCCATGCGGATACCGGGGTGTTGTGGATTGAATCACATCTTGGTGAGTCGAAGAAACACACTTTTCTTCTTCGTGGTCCAGAAGCACGCCACCAGTTGATCGTCACCTTGCGCCAGCAGCCAGGTGAGGACGCCTTTGCGGCTGCTGAACGCGAACGAGATATGACCCGGCTGGTTACTTACCAATCTGCCCCTGCCGGAATTGTGCAGATTGACGAGACGGGGTATGTAAAGCCACTGGCCAACGGGCAAGCCGTGATTAGCGTGGTTGGCCCTGGCGGTCAAAATGATTATGCGAACGTGACGGTTGTGGAGTTTGATACTGAGAAGGAAATCAATTTTGCATATGATGTGGTTCCTGTGTTTACGAAGATGGGTTGCAACTCAGGTGGTTGTCACGGCAAATCTGACGGCCAGAATGGATTCAAGTTGTCGCTGCTCGGTTTTGAACCGTCTGAAGATTATGAATACTTGGTTCAAGAAGCACGGGGTCGCCGGTTATTTCCAGCGGCACCACAACGAAGCCTGCTGTTGCTGAAAGCTACCGCGACTGTTCCTCATAGTGGCGGTGTGCGGATGAAGGCGGATTCTCAGAGCTATAAAATGTTGCGGCAGTGGATCGCGCAAGGCATGCCGTACCGTGGCCAACAAGACGTGACACTTCAACGAATTCAGGTGTTGCCTGAGCATCGCATCCTGTCAGCGGGTGGCAGCCAGCAAGTCTCAGTGCTGGCTCATTACTCGGACGGTTCGGTTAAAGATGTGACACGCATGGCGCAATACGAGGCGAGCGAGATGGCTGGAGTGGAAAGGTCTTCAAGCGGCCACATTACCGTCGGGGATACTCCTGGAGACATTGTGGTAATGGTGCGGTACTCAACTTCCATGTCTGTGTTTACCGCGACCATTCCACTTGGCGCAGATGTTGGCGAACTGCCAGAGTCAAAGAATTTCATTGACGAACATATTTTCCAAAAACTTCAGCAGCTTGGGCTGCCACCCTCTCCGGTTTGTGATGATGCAACCTTTCTGCGTAGAACAGCCTTGGATATTGCGGGCCGGTTACCTAGTGTTGATGAGACAATTGAGTTTCTAGGCAGTACCGATCCCGACAAGCGCGACAAGTGGATTGATCGTCTGGTCGACAGCCAAGGATATTCTGATTATTTTGCAAACAAATGGTCTGCTATTCTCCGCAACATGCGTTTCAATGACCGGCAGAAACGGGGCAACTACGCCTTGCACGGATGGGTGAAGCAGAGCTTGGCGGTTAATAAGCCTTACGATGAGTTTGTGCGTGACATCGTGGCGGCTTCAGGTAAAGTGGTGTCGAATCCGCCAACAGTTTGGTATAGCCGCACGAAAGATATCAAGAAGCAAATGGAGGATATGTCGCAGTTGTTCTTGGGCGTGCGTATGCAATGCGCTCAATGCCACCATCATCCATTTGAACGATGGAGCCGACAGGATTACTACGGGCTGGCAGCATTCTTTTCCCAGGTCGGTCGCAAGGAGGGGCCGGGTATTGACCAGGCCGTCTTCTATCACAAGCGCGGCATCGCCTCTACAAAGAACCCCAAAACAGACGAGATGGTTCATCCCACTCCTTTAGGTGATGAGCCACTGGAACTGTCGCCGGATTCCGATCCACGCCAAGCTCTCGTGGATTGGATGGTGCGAGAGGATAATCCGTTCTTCGCTCACGCTTTGGTGAATCGCTATTGGAAACATTTTTTCAATCGGGGGCTGGTACACCCAGAAGATGACCTGCGAGCGACGAATCCACCGTCGCACCCGCAGCTACTCGATAAATTAGCGGCACACTTTGTTGACAGTGGATATGATTTGAAGGCGTTGGTTCGCTTGATCTGTCGGTCCACGGCATATCAGCTGGCATCCCAGCCGAACAGCAGCAATGGTCGAGATCGCCAGAACTTTGCACGGTACTATCCACGTCGCTTAAATGCAGAAGTTCTATTGGACGCGATCAATACGGTGACTGAAGGCAAATCGTCCTTCAAGGGGCTTCCGCCGAATATCCGTGCAGTACAGTTGCCCGATAGTGGCGTAAAAGATGAAGAAGGTGATTTCCAGTTTCTCAAGATATTTGGTCGTCCTGCCGGTTCGAGTGTTTGTGAATGCGAGCGGGCCGACACAGCTAATTTAGCCCAGAGCCTGCACTTGTTAAATGCACCGCAGTTGCAGCAGAAGCTTACTTCAGGCCGCGCCAAAAAACTGGGTGCGGATCAGGGTCGTGCCGATCCGGAGAAGATCCGAGAACTCTATCTGCTGGCGTTCTCGCGGCCGCCAGAAGATCTGGAATTGGCTAATGCGATAGCCTATCTAAGCAATGCGGAGCAGGACAAGAAGCAAGAGTTATATGAAGATGTTCTTTGGGCGATGATCAATACCAAGCAATTCATGTTTAATCATTGAAACTAAAACGTAACCATATAGCCTCTGCGGGGAAGTTCGGGGCCGCACCTCCAAGTTTGTTTGTGTGGGGCTGTCTCGTTGCATGCCTGGTTACTCCGCTCGGTCTGGCCGAGGATGATGAGAAGGAATATCCCATCACGCGGCTTCATGCGGTGATGCCCGCCGGTGGCCAAGCTGGAACGGATGTTGATGTGGTAGTGACATCCGGAACTCATCTTCAGGGTTTGCAGAAAATGGTCTTTTCCCATCCAGGGATTACGGCGAAGGCGAAGGTTGTTAAAGCTGAAACAAAATGGCCTATTCCCAAGCGACTTGACAAAACATACACCGTATCCATCGCCGAGGATGTCCCATTGGGCGCTCACGATGTTTGGGTGATCGGTACGCATGGCATCTCAAATGCGCGGTTATTCATAGTAGGCGCACGTGAAGAGCATCTGGAAGACAACAATCAATCATTTGCAAACGCCCAGGAAATTTCTGTTGGAACAGTAGTCAATGGTGCTTCGCAGAAAGGCGGCATTGGCTATTACCAATTCAAGGCAACAAAAGGCCAGAGAATATTGATTGATTGTTATGCTGATCGGATTGGATCACGCATGGATCCCACGTTGATTTTATGTGATGAATCTGGTGCAGAAGTTATTGCTAATCATGACACTAATCTTCGTGACCCCTTCATTGATTTTGTGGTTGGTGCGGATGCCACTTATGTAATAAAAATCCACGATGTGGGTTACCTTGGCGGGCCACAGTATTTCTACCGATTAAGTCTCAGTGATGGCCCCTATATTGATTGGGTCGAACCATCGGCCATTTCTCTAACGCAAGAGACACCCAGTACGGTGGACTTAATGGTCTATGGGCGCAATCTGCCTGGCGGGAAACCAGCAGAAGGCGTTTTTATTCATGGTGTACAGCTTGAACAAACAACGGTGTCGATTGATCTTCCCAAAGAGATGGATCAGACGGATATTACGCGATCCCGTTTGGTAAGTGGTTCAGAATGCTTAGTTGATGCGATGTCATACCAGCTTGAGACCGATGGTGGATGGACAAATTTGGTCTATTTAGGGTTTGCGTCGGCACCGCTTGTATTTGAAGAAGAGCCAAACAATGAACCGGGCAATGCGCAAGCCATCGAAGTGCCTGCTGAAATCCAAGGCAATTTTGATTCGCTTCGTGATTTTGACTGGTTCACGTTTCAGGCCAGCAAAGGTGACGTGTACCGGATCGACCTTTTCTCGCAACGCATGGGACATCCAAGTGACGCCTTCATGTTGATTCAGCAGCTGGTTGAAGAAGAAGTTGCGCAGGACATGCAGGAGCAAAACCCGAAGTCCAAAAAGTCCGGGGAAGACACCCAGGATCAACTGTTATCCAAGGATTTGCATGAGATTGATGATTTGCCGAGCGGTCTTAGTCGTCGGTTTAAGTATATGACGCTGTTTTACACGGATTCGTTTGATCCGGGCGTGGATTTTACGGCACCAGCTGACGCTTCCTATCGCATCATGGTTCGCAATCAGGTGTCAAGTCCTGGACGTCATGCCGCCTATCGCCTATCGATCCATGAGCCTCAGCCCGATTACCGACTGATTACCCAGCGGCATGAACTGAACTGGGGCCCCGGCAATGATGGACCAAACCAGTGCAATTATCGTCCCGTCCAGCTGCACCGCGGTGGGGCAAATATGATTGATGTATATGCAGTTCGGCGTGATGGATTCGAGGCGTCGATTGATGTTTGGATTGAGTCTTTGCCAGAAGGCGTGACATGCGAAGCTGTAACAATTCAGGCCGGTCGAAATCATATTCAGCTTTTCCTGCGAGCCGGAGAAGATGCAAAGCAATGGTCTGGCCCGATTGTGGTCAAAGGGAAGGCAAGGATTGGTGAAATCGAAGTTATTCGTGAAGCACGAGCGGCAGAAATTCATTGGGATGGCTCTTGGGGCCGCAAGGAGTGGCCTGTTACGCGGCTGGTTGCTGCCACAATGCTTCACATTGATGGCGAACGGCCATTCCCATTTAGAATCCAGCCAGTGGGTACCCCGCCGTTCTCGGTGTCTCGTGCAGGCAAGATCGAGGTTCCTCTTGAAATCACGCGGCGTGATGGGTATGAGGATTATAAGCTAGAGATCGAAGTGTTGAGGGGGCATTTGCCTGAACATATCAAATCAGAAATGATCAGCGTTGAGAAGGGAAAGAATACCGCGGTGGCAACCTTTGAAATCGGCCCTGAGGCGGATGCGGAACCGCATGCTCTAATGCTGGTTGCCAAGCAGGCGTCGATTTCCGTGATGCGTGATCCAGGTGCTGCCGCAGAGGCACGCGAAGCAAAAGTGAAAATCACTCAAGCTCTTACGGAACTGACCTCGGCGGTAACGGCGGCAGAAGAAGCCGAACAGCGGGCCCATCAGAATCTTGAGAAAGCCAAGGCAGAACATGAACAGGCGGTAGCAGAAACTTCGGTGCAACAGGTTGAAAAGGCCTCTGTCGACGGAACTGGAGAACAGGGTGGCCAGGCGACAGCCACTTTGGAAAAGAAGGAGTCAGAAGGGGAATTACCCGCGGTCAACGCAGCGGATGTATCGAAGGGTCCCCGAGAAGACCCCCCTGCTTCGGATCTTCCGATATCTGATTCGCAAGCCAATATTGATGCAGCAGTAGAAGTCAAGGCGACTGCTGAGAAGGCTGTAAAAGAATCAAAAGCGAAGGTAGAAGGCGCCAAAGAAGCATTAAAACAGGTCCAACAGTTGCTTGAAAAGGCCCAGGATGCGAAACCAAAATGGTTCAAGTTCAATCCGCCCGTGATGCAGGTTGTCCTTGAAGTCAAGCCCGGCCCCGTGGAACTGCAGGTGAACTCACCAAAGGTGTCATTGCGGCAAGGTGGAAGCCTTGATCTTGTCGTGGGCATTGAGCGGTTGTTTGATTTTGAAGGTGATATTCAACTGAAACTGGATAGCTTGGAGCAAGCCAAGGGTGTTCAACTCGATGGCGGTTCCATCACCGTCTCGAAGGATCAGAAGCAGGGCAAGTTGACGATTATCGCGTCAGAAGATGCGGCGGTCGGCGAATTTTCAATTACACTCAAGGCCCATGTGAAATTTAACAACCATAATCTTGTTGTGCCGCAGTCAATTGAATTGCAGGTTACCGATCGGTAACCTGAATTGCCGAAGAACGGGCAGATGGCGAGCAATGATTAAGAAACCATCAGTGATGAGTAGGCAGTGACAGGAAACTATCTTCGTGAAGTTCGAAATTCACTTCCGTGATAGTCATCGTTAAACTCCGCTTGCTATCTTATAAGTTCCGGGATGGCGGATGAAATCTCCGCCCTTTTCTGGAAACAGCGTGATCCTAAACTCACGCCTCGTGCTTCGATCATCGTAGGATACCTATTGAATAACCCCTGATGCGACGCGATGTGTCGCATCAGGGGTTATGAGCATGAGGGTTGATTTTAGAAAAGCTTATCGTCGTTGCCGACGACGCATCATCATCAAGGCCCCGACACTGGACAAGGCGAGGCTTGCCGGCTCGGGTATTGGAATACCAATAATACTTCCCGAGGACATGTGGGCGATTACGCCTCCACCGGCAAGGGAACCACCAGCAACACCAATGGAACTTATCTCATCTGCCCAGGGTCCCCCTGAAAAGTCTTGGATAACAAATTTCCACGTTTCGCCGGGTTCAAAGATGCCCATTTGGCCAAGTGATTCAGAAAGCAAGGGTTGGTTGTTACCTTCTTGGTCGATACGAAAAGCCAGACCTGATCCAAGATCTTCATAGCCCTGCTCCAGGACAATACCATCTACGTTTGACAGGTAGGTATTCGGGTTGCCCACGTACCATAGTTCGGAGAAAGATGTCTTGGGGTCCGTTAAATTTGTGATGGAGACCACCGCGTCCATCCTGTCAGGATCATCAGTGCTTTTACATGCTGACCAGTGGGTCACTTCAGCTGCCACGCGGATTGTCTCGTCAGCTGGAAACGGATACCCCGGGCCAGCCGCAGACCCACCTCTTCCTAATTCATCAACTGCTTCGGGCACATTGAGTGGGTCGCATGTGTCATGATTATAAGAGGTTACTGTAGTGGGTACTGCATCTGCAGACTCCATTGCAATGTTCATGATCAATCCAAAGGCCATCACGGTACAGTAGATAAAAGTGGAATGTCGCATGATTTAAATCTCCTAAGTCAAAAGCTCTTTGTTTCCCGTAACGATCAGGAAATTATTTATTGGTTCAGCGGAGCACACGCTTCCGCCTCTTGTGGTGCAATGAATATGATTTGTTGTGCTGTGTGATGACTGTGAAATTCAATCATGCACATCAAACCATTGTCATTTTCTTCCAACTGTCCTCTGCAGGTAGACATGCCCTATGACATCGCAAACACCGTGCCAGTGTGATGGAAGAGGTCTGGGAATATGAATTTGCGTGTTTTAAGCTTCTCATCGCAATTTTTGTGGGTATGGGGGATGATGCTGGGCTGCCAACTGGGGAATTACACCCGAAAGACCACCTGGCTTATTGGGTGCAGTTACCCAAAACAGGCCCCAACGATCCGGTCTTCAATTTTGGACTGGACCGCGATGCATCCAATGTTCAGTGATGGTTGTGTCAGGAGCTTTTGGTGAAGAGTGGGCGTATTGTGGAATAAATCTAGGCAAAGGTTTTTCAGGTGGAAATACAACTGAGCAAGGACGGGTGATATCACTGTGATTGAGTACGGTTATACCCTTGCCGTCCGCATTTGATCCCCTGCGTGGGAATGTACATCCGTGTAATGCCGGTGGAGGGACTAGAACCCACACCCTGTCGCCAGGAACGGATTTTGAATCCGTCGCGTGATTTTACAAGTCAGAGCACAACAGACACTTACAAAAGATATCCCGCAAACCCCAGCACTGGCCCCAGCAGTCAGACGCAGCAGACAGGCCAAACCGACGCGCAATCGACCGCCATCGAACGGGAACTGGGCAAGTTGGCAGATGTTGATCGTGATGCGATGACCAGGCACGTCATTGCCTTGGCCACGATATCCAAGAAACGACGACACGCCATCCTCACGCTGACTGAAAAAGAGGTATAATTGGCCCTGTATCAGGCTCGCCGCCTGCGACCAACCACTAGCACACCAGGGACAGGGCTGTTGGTTCGGAAACTAAAGCGGACACGTTGCCTATGGGGGTGTTATTCACATGCCGTGGGTGGTGATCCGGGCGAGATCTCCGGATAGCCCGGGAGCATTTCGCCAGAAATATCTGTGACCCTTATTGATAGTCCCTGGAGACGGTTTTGAAATACGCTCTAGAAAGATACGAACCTTTATTTTGAGCTTCATGGTCTGGGTTCGAATCGTAAGCACGGTCGGCATAGAGCGAATCAAAACGATAACGCGACGCGCCTACTTTTTCGGCGATCGCTGTTACGTCATTGACCAACGGCAGAAGTTGGGTAACGTCCTGCTGATTTGCACCGGTGAGGCGAGCGTGAAACACTGGACGTTGACCACGCTACGGGACAAGCTGATCAAGATCGGATGCAAGGTCGTGCATCACGCCAGGCACGTGGTGTTCCAGTTGGCGGAGGTGGCGATCCCCCGATCCCTGTTCGCTCTGATCCTCCTGCGCATCGAGCGGTTGAGACTGCTGGTCCCGGAACCCCCATGATCCACGATCACCGCACTCTTCGACATCCAGAGTCACGACAGTCCAGTCGCTATCGGTGCGTCCATGCGTGGTGAAACGGGCCTCCAGATTGGCCAAACCCCCAAACATGAGCGTGAACCAAGACGACAATCTTCAGAAAATGAAGAGAAGCCGTTGCTGTGTGTGGGGCGATGGTAGAATCCGAGCCGGTGGCCAGCGGTGTTCATTGGCCAAAGTCCAACTGGGAAATCCCGGGGCAAGAGAGTTCCGTTCATGATCGCGCGCGGCATCCGCACGGAACGCCTCATCTGAATCGAGAGCTAAGTTCAACCAGATCTTGGTGAGAGGACTCGCACCCATGTTCGCAAGAGCGGTAGACCGATTTCGTGGTGATCAACGATTCAAATGGGAGATGGTTGTCCTGGCGTGCATGTACTTCGGTTACGCCGCGCTCTACATGTGTCGTGCAGTCGTCGTAATCTCGGGACCTGCCATGCTGGAGGATCCGGAGCTCGGGATGACCAAGACCATCTGGGGTGCCATCATCGGCTGGGGCACGGCTGGCACGCTCATGGGCAAACTGGCGAACGGCGTCCTGGCCGATAGATTTGGCGGGCGCCGAGTCTTCATGCTGTCCCTTGGCTTCTGCATGCTGGCCACGGCAGTCTTCGGCACGATGTCCGGTGTGCTGTTTTTCTCGGGGGCCTACTTCCTGGCTCTGTTCGCAAAATCGGCAGGTTGGCCTGCCATGGCCAACCTGATCAGAGTCTGGTATCCGCTGAACTGGCGTGGCCGCATCTGGGGAATCCTCTCTTCGAGCTCCAGATTCAGCTCACTGTTCACTGCTCTGGCGCTGGGCAGTCTTCTGCTCGTGATTTCCTGGCGGGCGGTCGTCGGTGTCTCAGTTGCGATCACAGGCGGTGTACTCCTGGTCCTGTTTCTCTTCCTGCGACAGTCTCCCGCCGATGTGGGCCTGGAGGTCGCCCCCTCGGTTGATGGAGATGATCCCGAAAATCCTCATCGCCTCGATGATGCGACGTTGGCTGAAGCGCTGGTCAGTTTTGTCAGGAGTCCACGAGTTTGGCTGATCTGCCTGAGCATCATGTGCCTCACCGTTCTGATGGAGTTCCAGAGCTTCATCCCCATATACCTCAAGGAGACGTTTGGCTTGACCGCAGGGATCGCGGCGATCACGTCTTCTGCCTTTCCGCTGGGCTGTCTGATCTCTGTACTAGTGGGGGGGTTCGTCTTCGACAGACTTGCCAAGAAGACGCGTATTTTCGTTCTC
>Ga0310125_10000039_pt1 | contig 49595 bp, 51 predicted proteins | sample CB11b_Tmax_Bot8__FD_203508 | JGI IMG/M metagenome (GOLD analysis project Ga0310125, IMG submission 203508) | Marine microbial communities from Western Arctic Ocean, Canada - CB11b_Tmax_Bot8 | ecosystem: Environmental > Aquatic > Marine > Oceanic | place: Canada: Western Arctic Ocean | collected... | reverse complement strand
ATTGGGTGAGAGCCTTGATCGGGTTCTAGCGCTGGACCCTTCGCCCGATCAGGTTGTGATCGAAGCAAGCGGAGTAGCCGATCCGGCCAAGGTCGCCGCGTACGGCTACGGGTGGCCCGGCTGTCGACTGGACGCAGTGATCGTGCTTGCCGATGCCGAAACCATTCAGGCCAGGGCGAAGGATCAGTTCGTGGGCGAACTCGTCACTCGTCAACTGCGCGGCGCGGATCTCGTACTGGTCACCAAGAGTGATCTGGTTGGTCCAGAGGTCCTCGATTCCGTGGTCGGCTGGGTGCACGACATCACGGCGGTGCCCGTATTACCTGTGACTCGCGGGGAGGTTGACCCAGAGGTCGTGCTTGCCATGTCGAGGCCCGATCTTGACGTCGGATCAGCACGTGTTGCGACGCTAGAGTCGCCCCCGCTGACTGACGCTGATGCCATGTTCGAAACCGCAACGTTGGCGCTTCCCGGACCTCTGGCGCGGGTTCGACTGGAAGCCACCATGAAGCTGTGGTCGCAAGATGTCGTACGAGTCAAAGGCATCGTGTGGGTCGCTGAGGCCGAGGGGGGCAATGCTCAACCTCATGTGGTGCAACGAGTGGGCCTCAGGTGGTCAATTGAGCCCGCCCCCACTGATAATGACTTGGAAGCTGGGGGCGGTCGACTCGTAGTCGTGGTGCTCCGTGGGGCGCTTGACGCTGCGGCCTTGATCAACGATCTCGTCGATGCTGAGTAGCGTCAACCAGAAGTGCTGGAGAAACCCTTAACGGGGTCAGATCCGGTGAGGGGTAAAACGATGAAGACCGCCCCGAAGGGCGGCCTCACATTTGTCCTCAAGAAAGAACTACCCCAAACGGCGGGACATTGTTCGCCCGGTCAGTGTGGCGTTGTGATCAGCGAGGAACTGCTGTTGCTCGCTACTCGCCATGATCTCTGCAGTCCCTTCGAGTAATAGATCAAGCGAATCGGCCATCGTCGCAAGAACAAACGTGCCGGTCATTGGTCCTCCCGAGAGGACCTGTCCCCACATTTGACCGTTGCCACCGTGCCTCGACACCACTTCCCATACGCGATCGACAGCTGCGGTTTGAGCTTCGAGAGTGATCGGATCACCGGTTGAGGTGAGCAGTGTCGTATATTTTCCGTTCCGTCCACCTCGCTCTGCGTCGACACGCACAAGAACGCGGCGCACGGTTTCGGAACCAGACTCGGAGAGGGTTTTGATAATTCCATCGTCGTTTCGAAGAGCAACGACTCCCTCCATCGCATCGTCTATCGAATCCCAGTGGTAAATCACTGAGATTTCTCCGGCGCGTTCCCCAGCCATGATTGCTTGGGATGCCCAGACGTCACTCGCATAGCGAAGGGACGCCTCTTTGCCGTAGTCGTTCCAACCGGATACAAACTTGTCTAGATCTGCAACTTTGAGAGTAAGGCTGCTTATGTAACTCATTGACTTCCCCTTTTCTGTAGTTATGTGGCCAATCGTGGGCCGTCATAGTTGCACAAACGGTAAAAGACCGCACCGTAAACCGGCCCCTCTCCTGATAACGGCAGGGCCGAAAGGAGTCTCAATTTTTCTTGAATCAAACGTTGTGAGACAGTGACTGGTGAAGAACTTTTGCCCACTAGTTCTTGTCGCTTTGTTTGTGGCCGCCTGTGGGAGTAGTTCGGACGTAGCCGCACCGGCGACCACCCCCGCACCGGCGACCACCGCACCGGCAATCGCCACCACACCCGCGACCACCGCACCGGCAAACACCCACGCGTCCTGGGAGTCCGTCACCGGGTGGGACTGCGCGTCGGCAAAGACGTTTTCCGTATCGCAGAGGTATCAGGACAGCCTTCTCGAATTGGAGTTCGGAACATCTCCGACAGCTATGGGTTTCACAGCGGTAAGTGTGCAAACGGTCCCGTCGCAGAGTCCAAACTCTTGGTCCTGGGACGGCAATGCGACTAACGGATTTCACGAAGTCAACGTGCGCCGGATAAGCCTGACTAATCCTTCTTCAACGTCCTCCAGCCTTGAGTTGGCCAGCCCAACGCCAACCCGGGTGAATGTCGCGATCAGTTTGGTAGCGGAACACTCGGACGGTTCCGTCTGCGAAGTCAGCGTCTTTCCCAATTTCACCTACGAGTCGGGAGTCCTCCTGAACGATCAGGTAATAATCCCTGCTGGTGTTGTGGTGAACAACAGCCGCTATGCCTCGTTCACGCTGCCTGAGCCGACCGCGGAAGCCCTCATCTACTCGATCTCACAGGACGACCCCTATGGAGAAAATGGCGGCCGGAATACAAGAGACGAGCTCATCAGAGACTTTCCGGCAAAGTTCCGGACAGCGCTATACGGGGATCCTGGGCTAAATCATTGGGAAATAGTGGCGGAGCTCATAGAGGTCCTGCGCGTTGTCGCTCCAGATCTTGACGCACGTTTTGCCTCAACACATGAAGAGGTCACGTTTCCGATTCATGTGACCCACTGCGCGAGATGGAAGAGAGACAACGATCTGAGCTCCTGCAATTCGAGGGGCATGGGCGGATCCTTTTCTAGTGGCGCCATCGCTAGTGGCGTAATGACTTCGGCCGAAAGTCGTGGATACATCTGGCTCGATCAGTCTCCCGAGGGATGCCCGAGCTGCAGTCTTACTACGTTGCGTCACGAAATTGGTCATGGAGTAGGCCTTCCACACGTCAACTGCCCGGGAAGCATGATGATCGTCCCACATCATCAGGGGATGTACTGGTCCGCCTCAGACCTTGCAGGCATCGCTGTACATCAAGATCCGAGAACTACTGACAAGATGACACTGGACGAAGCGAGAGCGGCGCTCGGCATTCCCGAGGATTCCAGGTGGAACGAACTCATTGCCGATCGTTCACTTACTTGCAGTAACCCAACAGCGCCTTTCGACGATCTGGCAGCGTCCCTAGCCAACAACTCGCTGACGCCCTGATAGCCGTGAGCGTGTGATCTATAGCGAGAACTATGAATGGCGACTCGTATGTTCACGGTGCTCGCTCTATTGCTCAACCTCTAAGGTATAAACCGCTCGGATTCTGAGTGGTCTTGATCGGAACGACGTAGTGATTTTCGGAGTACACGAACCAACAGACCCCCGCATCGCCGTGTTCCAGGGATTGCGAGACAAAGCGCTGAGACAACGACGTGAATCCCCCGGTGGTGACATGGCCGGCGTGTTTATTGCCGAAGGTGACGTCGTTATCGACCGAGCGGTGGCTGCTGGATACGCATTGCATTCGGTCCTCATCGACGCCAAAAGAACCCAACCGCTTCCCAAAGAGTTCGATGTTGTCGATGTATTCGCTGCGGAGGAACAGGTACTTGAACAAATAGCTGGATACCGCTCCTACCGGGGCGCGCTCGCCTGCTTCTACCGCAAAGAGTTACATGCCCCGCAAGATCTCATCGCCGACACATCGGTGAAATCGTTCGTCATTGTTGAAGGCGTCAACAACCCAACAAACCTCGGAACCATTATGCGATGCGCGGCAAGCCTCGACATTGACGCCCTACTTCTCAGTCCCGACTCAATCGACCCTCTGTCGCGTCGATGTTGTCGTGTGTCAATGGGAGAAGGTTTCGCCATCCCCTACGCATGGCTCACCGACATGGTCGAAGGTGTAACCACAGTCAAACAGGCCGGGGTTGAAGTACTGGCGATGACTCCTAACCATCACGCGATTGATATAGCCACGCTGGAGTATTCACTCGATGACAGGGTCGCACTAATCCTGGGCGCTGAAGGCCCAGGGCTCACGGAAGAGACAATGTCGGTAGCGACCAGACGAGTAAGGATTCCAACGTCGGGAAGCGCTGACTCGCTTAACGTTGGAAATGCTGCTGCTGTTGCGTTTTACGCCTTACGTCAAGCCAGAAGCTAAATCTAAGACAGCCTGACTCTTCCGCGTATGGCTCAAGCTGTTCCTATCATCGAAGAACTAGCCTCCGACAATGGATCAGATTTGTGACGACCTCGACGCTGAAACGGCGGCACTGATCGCCGTCGTTGGCTCTTTGACGGAGGAGCAATGGCGGGCCCCAACCGTCGCTGAGGGATGGGACAGCCACGAGACCATCCTTCATCTCGGCGCAGCCGATTGGTTTGGCCACCTCACGCTCACCGATGCGGCCTCATTTGCTATCGCTCACGGTCGGCTGTTGAAAGGCGACGTCTCGCTTAATGAGCTGGTCGGCTTGGAGGTTCGGGCCATGTCGGGTCGCGACCTTTGGCAATGGTTCCTTGATGGTCGGACAGCGATGATCGACGCACTACGCAGACGGAACCCCAAGGATCGAATTGCCTGGATTGGTCCAGAAATCGGAGCGCGATCGATGGCGACGGGTCGACTGATGGAGACGTGGACGCATTCCCACGATTTGGCCGACAGCTTCGGCAACGAGTACCCCCGGACGGATCGATTGCGCAACATTGCACACCTGGGTGTCGTCACCCGTGACTTCAGTTATGTGAATCGTGGGTTGGAGCCACCGAGTGAACCGGTCCGGGTGGAATTGACCAGCCCGAGCGGAGACCTTTGGTACTGGGGACCCGAAGGCGCAACAAACATAGTGACCGCTAGTGCGTATGAGTTCTGCAAAGTTCTGACGCGACGAACACCGCTGATCGAATCGACGATCGAAACTACGGGAACGCTTGCCAGGGAGTGGATGGAGATCGCGCAACCGTGGATTGAACCGCCTCGTATCAGCGACCGAGCCTGAATCTCCAATTGATGGTGTAGCCCCCCGGAATTGGCTAGCTCGCGGCCTCTTCCCCATACCCTTTCGCCACCTCTGGGGAGACAACTATCCAGGTCGCTTTGCCAAGTACATGCACTTCGCCCGTGGCCCCAAACAAGCCGACGTCTGTATAAATTTTCCTACCTACGCGCTCACGAGTCTTGCTGATGACCCGGAAGCCTTCATCAGAATCGAACAAAGGCAGAGAAGCTATTGCAGCGTCGTAAGTGCCGAGCAGACAGGATTCGTGCTCTCCCAAGACACCGTTCGCATAAAACCCCAGCGCTGAAGTGCAATCCAAGGCCGCGATGGCTGGGAGTGAGGCCAGAGCCCCCTGGTCTTCCCAGCGTCTCCCAGGGTTCCATGATTGCCAGAAGATTTGGTCGGTTATCTGTCGGAGACGTAGACGTAAACCCAATCGCGAGTCAGGACCACAAACGAAACACTCTGTGAAGTGATCTTTAGACGGTCCGAACACATCCTCGTAGCTATCGAACCTATTCCTTTGCTCCTCACTAAGAGCAACGTGTTGTTGGAGCTCAAGCGCAGTGTCTTCGCTCATCACCGGTTCTTTGGTCTTTGACGACGCCCAACCCGACAGAACAGTCTCGCCATCGATGCCCACCGTGACCGAGACGGTTTCGTTGTCCAACTGTTCCTCGTGAAATTCTAAATCGGTTGAAAGCGGTGGCGGTTGATGGAGTCTTACCTGCAGTTGAGCAACGTTGGTTTGGAGAAAGTGCGCTCCAAGACAGGCGTACAAGCCGGTGGCGACGCCACCATTTCCCGAAGTGGGAGGCCCGCGAAAATGTTGGGGAAGATTTACAACATTGTTCTCGTAGTCGATTACGCGATCAGCACCTGGCTGACACGTAAGGCAAGAATGATCCCCATCCATAATCCGTATCCCTTCTATCTATCCAGACCATGCACATTAAAGGCTGGTTGGCCCCAAAAAGGTGTAGGCCCCCGACCTGATTTCTCGAGCCGAGGGACTTCAGCTTCCCAAGCGTCTATGTATCAATCTTCTGAAGCCTGAGGGATCTAACAGAGTTACAAGTTGCCGTGGTTAAAAGGTTGTTGTGGTTGCTGCGCTTTTAAAAACCATTCAACCAGTACCCCAAAACCCTAAGTACGTCGAAATGCACTCACTTCACTGGAAAACCCTCGAGGGATTCAAAACGCGTCAAAAAGCCAAAAACGCTCCACACAGCAAGCGTTCTCCGACGTTTTCAGGATGTTCTGAAGGGACGTGCTACTTACAGATCGGGGTTCTCACACTCCGATCAAATAGAAAGGATGCTGCCTTCGGAAAGTTCAAGTAGTTCGATCACATTGCCGTCGGGATCTCGGCCATACGTCGCGCGCACACCATGACCCCCGGTCACGGGTTCCGCGTGGAACAGCATCCCTGCCTCGGAGAGTCGTTCGTACTCTGCATCAATGTCGGTCACCTCGACGCACAGATGTGTGATGCCGTGATCGCATACGGGCCGGTTTGGATCTCCCCGTTTGGGTTGAGGAGATTCGTACTCGAATAGTTCAATGAATGCGTTCTCCAGTCGCAGCAAAGCGACTTTGGCCGCAGAGTCCTTCAGACCGGTGATGGCGTCGACAACCGACGACCCCCGCCTCCACGAAAAGCGGTCGACCTCGCGGAAACCCAGCAAGTCTCGGTAGAAGCTGAGTGACCTCTCAAGGTCACCGGTAGAGATCGCAGTGTGGTGAATCGCTCGGATCATAACTATGCCGACTCCTCAGCGTCGAGCACGGCACCCAAAGCGTCGTTTGGGTCAACGTACCCACTCATGAGTAGCGATAGTAGTTGACCCCAAAAGGTGTAGGCCCCCGACCTGATTTCTCAGGCCGAGGAACTTCAGCTTCCCAAGCGTCTATGTATCCGCCTGCTGAGATGACCCGTTTTCGGTCATATGATCCAAATGACCGCAAAACAACGAAAGCGCTCCCCATGGAAAGTGTTCTCAGAGGTTTCTAGCTGTGTCTGAAGGGGAAAAACCCCTACTCCTAAACAATGAAACTTTACGATTCCAGGCAGAGTTCTAACGTTGCGCGGGCAGCGTCCTCAGTTTCTTTGTCGGGAGCGATGACAATTTCGCTTGCTGCGGCCAAAAGACACTTCTGTGGGGCACCTAAAAGAACTAAGGCCCTAATTTCGTTCGACAATGGAACACACTTGTCTCGCGAGACCCAGTTGGCCTGTCGAAGACATGACGACAGAAAGTTCTTTTCCTGAGCTTTAGTCCATTGGGGAGTGCTGGTGCACGAGGCCAAGCCCATAGAAAGAACAACGAATCCTGACACCAAGCGCTTGAATGCCATAACTCCAATAGTAGTTGGTACCAAAAAGGTGTAGGCCATCGACCTGATTTCTCAGGCCGAGGGGCTTCAGTTTCTTAAGCGTCTATGTATCAGTCCCCGGGGGAAGAGATGAATATCGTTGGGCGCTTCGGCAACGATACGAATCCGGACCTCCATCAGTGAGTCCTATGCGCGAAGCTGGTGCCATGAAGATCGAGCCCCTTCATGACGACTTCGGCGCGCGAGTCCGTGGGGTTGATCTGACCGGACCGCTTCCACTTGAACAGGTAGAGGCGTTACACGCCGCGATCGACGAACACTCGATTCTGCTATTTCCCGAACAAGACATGAGCGACGAGGCCCAACTGTCACTCACCCAGGCCCTTGGGGACCTTGAAGAAAACCACGTTGCGTTCGGACGCACCGGCGAGATAGTCCACATCGGCACCGTCGGCAACGTCATCGACGCCCACACCAAACGCGACGAATCCGATCCACACACCCAAGCCCTGAAAGGCAACAACCTTTGGCACGCCGACTCCTCATTCCGGCTCGTGCCGTCGTACGTATCAATCCTTCACGCCTATGAGACTCCCACCGAAGGAGGTGAAACGGAGTTCGTGAGCCAACGCGCCGCCTACGGACGGCTGTCCCTCGCGCAACGAACCGAGATCGACGACCTCCATGTACTCCACGACTACGTCTTCAGCCGTACCAAAACCGCGCCCGTCGACGACAAACACGCCGCGTCCCTGCCTCCAATCGAACAAAAGCTCGTCCGAACCAACCCGCGCAACGGGCGGCGCAACTATTACGTCGGCTCCCATGCTCGTTCGATTCTTGGTTGGAGTGGCATCGACAGCCGGCAGTTAATCGACGAACTCAACGATTTCGCGACCCAACCTGAACACCGCTGGTCCCAGGCTTGGCAGCCCGGCGACACTGTTTTTTGGGACAACCGCTGCATCCTGCATCGGGGTATGGGCTACGACGCCAACCGCTTCCGGCGATACATGCGCCAAACGAGGGTTCGCGGTACCGGCCCCACGCTTGAGGAATGACCCTAGGTTTGGGTGGAATGAAATCAAGCACATCCAGAGTGGATCACTCTGCGTTAACGGTAAGGATTCTGTAGTACCCACCGTCTCAGATGCTGATTCGTTTTCGTGGTCTGTCCCACGAAAGTCCCATTTTTATCTAATTAGAGCCCTTACGTTGCGCAGCCCAGACGGGTAACCATCCTGATCCCGAGTGGTTACGCCACGACTCTCGCGTGTAAGAGACCAGTGGTGAGCAGATAGAATGGTGAATGGGGATAGCTATAAGTGGTACGCCCAGTCGATCTGGGTCAGTGCCTTCAGTTAGCTAACTATTAGGAAAGAGAAAGTGAAATATGAAATATCCGCACCACGCAAGTGGTAGGGAGTTATCACATCGCAGTAGCTACAAGTGTAAAGCATGTACAACTTCTATCCATTGGGATGGAACAGTTAAAGCGTATGTGTCTGATGCGCAATTGGATGAAACCTGCTCCCAGTCACCTGCAGGTCATAACTGCTAAATAACAAGAAAATAAGATAGGCATGTGAGGGACTTCCACATAATTGGTGGGGGTCCCTTTGTCTTTCACTGTTCGGGCAGATCAGGATGGTTCTATGGCGGTCACTCAACTCAAAATTAGAGTCGACTTCGTCATCGACGGCGGAGAACTTGAATGGCTTTTCTCGACTTCAGGTGGTCCCGGCGGGCAGCACGCGAATCGTTCGCAGACGCGGGCTGAAGTTCGTTGGAACATTGCGACCTCACAAGCTGGCACCCATGAACAGCGCACGCATCTGATCGACCGTTTTGGCGAACTCATAACTATTCGTGTCGATGAACATCGCTCCCAAAAACGCAATAAAGACGATGCGTTAGAACGACTCTCAACCAAAGTGCGCGAGGGTCTGCAAGTAGACCGTCCAAGGAAGGGCACTAGACCAAGTCGATCTGCGAAACGAAAACGAGCCGACGCCAAAACTCATCGAGGTCGACTTAAACAACAACGACAACGTCCGTCATTAGATGACTGACCTCGGCAGGTCAGGGATCCGGGCAGTTTGTTCTTTCTTGGGTGGTCGAACCCGCCCAGCTCGACTCCTAAAGAGTCACGCCCGTTAAAAAGGCAGAAGGCCGCTCCGAAGAGCGGCATCTGTCACGTCGATTAAGTCAGTCTCCGAGGTTATTTCAACCATTTCTTCCATAGGGAGACCTTCTGCTGCGTGCTGATATTCGAGGAATCCACGCGAAGCCAGCTGTTGCTGGCAACGCAGAGCGGTGTTGCGGTCCGAATATGTCTGGATTGACACGTTGATTGTTGTAAAGAACAACTAGGCGGAAGAGCCTTTGCTGGCAATCAACATTGTCCCTTGGGTCTGCAACCCGAGGTCGCCATTCTGTTTAACCATTTCGTTCTTTATCTCGATGAAACCCAAATTTGGACGCGACCCGCTTACCCGCATATCAAATATTTCGATCCTTAACGTCAAGATGTCACCCGCATAGACGGGCGCCGGGAACAAGAGTTCCTTAAGCCCTGCCGACCCAACACAACTTTCACCTAAGAACCCTTCGACACTCAGTCTCATCATTAACTACATGGTGTGACAACCTGATGCGATCAAACCGCCGTAGATCGTTTCGGCGACAGCCTCAGCATCGATGTGAAAACGTTGAGGATCGAATTGGGTGGCGAACGCGATCATCTCGTCCTCGATCATTTCGACACTGCCCAGAAGGAATGATTCCCCGACCGAAAAGTCGTCGTACCCCCCGCTCTAGGTCTTAAGTCATCGACGTGGAGCACTGCGTCGTGAGGCGTTTGTTGTGGATTGGGTCAATGTGATCCGAAACATTGTTGGTAATTTGGGCAAGGGATAACGTCAGTTGTGCCCTAACAAACCGGAGACTTTCGAGGCACTTAATCGAGGGATGGGGATATGGCTGAACTGATTAACGAAACTCAGGTAGCCGGCTATCACGATGAGGGGTGGTGTGCCCCCATCGAGGTTCTCGACCGCGGGGAGGTTGCTCGATGTCGAGAAGGCCTTGAGCGATACGAGGCGTCAGTGGGTCATCCGATCGAATTCCCTGAGAAGTCGAAGTCGTACCTGCTGTTCGACTGGGCGGACTACTTGGTTCACCACCCCAAGGTGCTTGACGCGGTGGAGGCGGTTATCGGGCCGGACATCCTCGTCTATCACTCAACGACGTGGATAAAAGGGCCCCGCACTCCAGCTTTCGTGCACTGGCACCAAGATGGCACGTATTTCTTTCTCGAACCTCACCTCCACGTGACAGCGTGGGTGGCGCTCTCTGAATGCCCCGAGGAGGCTGGCTGCGTCCGGGTGATCCCAGGGAGCCACCAGTTGGGTCAGTTTGACCACCAAGACGACCCAGGTGAATGGAACATGATCAAGCGGGGCCAGGGAATCTTTGATCAGTTTGATGACGACGCGGGTGTGTTAATGCCCCTGCGCGCTGGTGAGATGTCGCTGCATCACACCGATGTCGTACATTCGTCGTCGAGCAACCACACCGACGCCCGGCGGATCGGAATTGGGATCAGCTACATCCCAACCAGCGTGCATCCAATCGGGGAGCCGACGCCAAGCGCACTGTTGGTCCGTGGAGAGGATGCTTACGGGCACTTCATCCATGAGGAACGTCTGGAGAAGGAACAGTCCGCGCAGGCCATAAAAGCGCACGCCGAAGCTAATACCCGGTTCAGAGCCCGCCAAGATCTCGGCGCGAACATCACATGAGCTAATCCATCGGTGTTTATCCACCAATTCCAAAGCTTCGAAGACTGCGACGTGTGCGAAGTACTTCGGCCAAGCCAGTCGTCTGTGAGTTGTGTCACTTGAACGGACAGGTCGGCCTCGTGTCAGTGAAACCGTGGCGTTCAAGCTGATTGGGCATGAGTCCAACCCCCGCAGGTACCGGGGTAGCTGCCTGACCAGATCAAGGTAAGGACCGGCTGGTGGCTTCAAGTGCCAGACTGGCTGTAGATAGAGAACAAATAATGAGGGGGAAACGTGGGAATGCAATCGGAAAAATACAAAGCGGGGGCGACGAAATTCGAAGAGGTCTATCCGCGGCGGGCTTCTGAAGATCCCGAAGAATTTGAGCGAATGGCCATGGAAAATCTTTTTTCTGAGTATTGGTCGCGTGAAGGTCTCAGCACCCGCGATCGCCGGTTGCTGATCCTCGGCATCGTCGCGGCCCAGGGTAACGACACCATCCTCAAGCTGCAGTTCAGCGCCGGAATGGCGAAAGGCGATCTGCAAGAAAGTGATCTGACCGAGATACCGATCTTCCTCAGCCAGTACGCGGGCTTCCCGCTGAGCGTCGTCGCTAACACCGCCGCTCAGAAGGTCCGAAACGATTTGTCGTCCTGACGGCGTCGTTTCTTATCAGTCGCGGAGTTGATATTGATGGAACGAGATTGGAAGTGCTGCTGGGTCGCTTGTACGCAGATGAAGCCTTCGTGCTTCGGAGGTTTCACGGAAACTGCGCGGCGTACCGTTTTCGCAAAAGACAGAGGAAAAGACCTCCCCGAAGGGAAATCGCTTCGTTAGGCGGATTTGGCTAACGCCTAGGCCTCGACTAGGTCACTGACCTGCGATGCCAACATCATCTTTGATTGCTTGAGTTCAATAGCGTCGGTCATCGTGAAAGATCCGGCGGTCCCATTGAGGGATTTCATCGCTTCGCTGGGATCGAGATCCTCAATCTCATAAATAGCTATGTACTCGTGCTCGGTAACAGATGGCAGCATCTCGCTGGCCTTAAATCGCTGAGCACGGACGAAGCCGTCAGCCGTAAGAACTTCCCCGAGGTGGACGTCGTTGTACCAGGCGTTGTACTCGTCCTCCATGCCCTCGACCGGACTGGTGAACACCAGAAGTACATGTTTAGTCATAGCGGTTCCCCTTTGTATCTCCTGGACGCTACCGCCCGTCCCGCCGATGTGCCGGAGTGGGTCACGCGGTTGCTTCAAAAACTATCCGCTCGGCATCGAGGGCTGGATCTTCCACCTCGAGAGTTCCGGTAACTCGGACTTCACCGAACCCCGCTTCGATGAGCATGTTCTCCACCTCCATAGCGGAATAGCTACAAATCATGATCGAATACGCGTCGTTTGCGACCTCGACACCACTATCGAACTGGAGGACAGAAATTTCGCGCACGATGCTCCGCGCCGCCGCATCGACCCCCACCAGACGGGTCCGTAACTCCAACTCGCCTCCGCCGCTCATACATCGACGATCGCCCTTGTCAGGCCATGAACCAGGCAACTCAAGATTCTCGGGAATCTGCCACGCCGTGTCCGAGTCCACGTTGTGCTTCCCTAAATGGTGATCCATCACGAGTGTTCCGCCTGATTCCAACTGCGAGTGAATGCGCCGCAAACCTTCAAGATCAGTTGAGCGGTCGCCACCGAGACCAAATGCGCCGCAAAGGACAACTGTGCAATATCGGCGCGGCAGGTCCAACTCGTGCATTGCCTGCGTATAAAGGTTGACTGGTAGTTCGTCGGCTTCTGCCTTAGCCGCACACCACGCGATCATGTCCGGGGAAACATCGCTGCCATCAACATCTAAGCCCGACCGTAAGAATGGGAGAAGTAGGCGACCAGTTCCACAACCCGCGTCCAAGACAGGTTCGCCGCAACGTTCGATGATCTTTTGAAAAAATGCTACGTCGCTTCCGCCTTCGTTAAATTCTGCCCACCAACGAGCGACCAGGCCGTAGTGCCAAGTTTGGATCTCATTGCTCATTGTTCCATCGTACGGCGGCCCTAGTAGACCCTCTGAAATTAAAACGAAGCCGCATCAATGAACGAGATTCACAGACACCGACTGATGTTTCGAACTGATTGTGGCCAGAGACCTACTAGTGGGTGCGCCGGCAGGACTTCACATGACTTGTCGCAGGGTTAGCCCTAATAGATCTTTCCTACTAAGTCGGCTCCAACAATTGCTGATCGAAGGTCCGACCACCCGTCGTCGGTTGCGCGAACCCACTTTGTTAAATGCTCCATCTTCATCATTTCTGCAATGTGTGGGTCATCGGAACTCATGGAGAGTAGGAGCTCAACGAACTGGTGGGAGCGACGTTCGGTCAGCGTGGGGCTGGAGGTGAACGCGCAATGCGCATAGCTACGCGTTCGCCAGATGATTCGGACATCGTCTTCCTCAAGGCGGTGCCTGCGCATCAGAGGTTGCAACCAGGGTTCGAAAATAATTCCAGCGTCCGCCGACTGATTTACAACCGCCTCAAAGATGGTCCGGTCATCCACCCAGCGTTGCAGGTCGGAATATTGGGTGGACTCCAGTTCTATTAGCGAGCAGTCGGTTCTAATGTCGAAGCCTTCTTCAGCTAGTTGGGTTACAGGTAAAAGCCACAGCTCGCTGGACGTTTCCACTCCCGTTGCCAAACGCCGGCCTCGGAGATCATCGATCGTTTCTATATCGCTATCGCCACGCACAATGAGCAAACTTTGGACGTTCTCGTCCGTGTCACGCATCGCCAATGTGCGGCAGTTCGAGTTCTGCTCAAGTAGTTGCGCATGAGCCATGGGCGCGTTCCAAGCGATATCGATATGTCCAGCAAGAAGTGCTGACGACATTGCGTCATAGGTTGAGAAAAGGGCGTACTCGACAGGAAATCCGGCCTCTACGAAGTACTTGCGGATCGCGTTCCAAATCAAGACTGCTCTTTTGGGGTCTGCTGCGGTAGCTCCTAAAACTAAGGGTCCCTCAGAATTCGACATAGGTGAGTCCTTCAAGTGGGCGCCGAGGCTAGTTCAGCACAGTTACGCCCCTGGACAACGACAGTCGTTCGGCCCCGCCAAGCCCTTGAGGTTTTAAGACCTCAGCGAAATCGTATCGACGCAGCGTCAACGCGGACGGGCTAGTGCTGCGGCTCATAGCCAGCTTCATTAAGCAGCGCCAGCACCTCGGACTCGGATTCGGTGTGAACTAGTCGATCTACCCATTCGTGGAATCGTTGTCCGCCGGCTTCGTTTCGACCGAACATCACGAAATCCTTGGCTCCGCTTTTGAGGCCGCGTTGAAGAAGAAATCCGTTCGCATAATCCTCATCGCGCACAACCCGAAGCAAAAACCGTTGTTGAGCTTCGATAAAAGGGCGGATCTCTTCGGTCGGTGCGAACGTGGTTAAAAAGGTTTGAGTTGTCGTTGACGTATCAGGAGTTTCACCCGGAAAGAGTTGCGACACCATGTACATCCTCCCTCCACCTGCACCGTTCGGCCCATTCACGTGAAACGAAGCGATGGCAACGTGCGGAAAAATGGTCCAGATGCCCGAAGTGAGTGCCCCGATTGACCATTGCGATTCTGGGCTTTGGTCGAGCCCGAGCATTGAAGAATCAGGGGCGCTCACTCGTTGATGAGGGCCCCAAGCGTCGTAAATGGCTTTGTTGCACAGGTCGGTCCCAAAACTCTCGCGATGCAGAATCGGAAGGTGATAGAAGTCGAGATAACCGTCGTAGGCGATTTTCCAGTTAGGTCCGTCAACAACCTGTTGACCTGCGAAGTAACAACCGGCTAGTCCTAGATGTTCGAGCATTTCGCCGTAACCGCACAAATAACGCTCAAGGTCATGGGTGCCTTCGTGATCTAGACCCACGAACACGAGTCCGGCGTATTCCAGGACCGGTAATTCGGTTAGGCCGTGGCAACTCATTTCAAGTTGTCCAAATTCGTCGTGGTCGAGAATTCCGACTAGCTGACCGAAGTTGTCGTAGCTCCAAGCGTGGTAGGGGCAAGTGAAACGTCTACTTGTTCCCCTTCCTTCAGGAACAACTTGTGATCCGCGATGGCTGCAAGTATTGACAAAGGCTCGGAGTTCGTCATCAGCGGCGCGAGTGACTAAGACAGGAATACCGATGACTTCCGTTGAGCGATACGAGTAGCGCTCAACGAACTCACAACTAAACCCCAAGACGAGCGGAAATCGATGAAACAGGGAGTGGATTTCGTCCAACCATCGATCGTGGTCCAGGTAGTTCCCAGCGGGCACCTTGCCGATAGTTTCAGCGAGGGGAACGGTCTCTGTTTTGGCGTGTGCGATAGTGCGCCGCGCCGCTTCCAACAATCTGTCTCTACTCATTGTGGCCCGCGCCGAGGGAACTCATGGATTTGTTTACAGTCGTAAGCCAACGTTCAGGTCCTGCCAGAAGTCGTCGAAGATGGAGCGGCTCTTTGGTGGTCAACGTGCGTCCTGGCTAGTGAAGAAGTCGGCGCGAGGAGTAAAGCTCTCGTCATAGACAGGTTCGGTCAGATCGCATCGGAACTTGGCTGTGTCAGCTGCAACAAGTCCTAGCTCCTGGATCAGTTCGAGCATGCCGTGGTAATTGGCATGACGGAAGTGGGCATCAAGAGACTGCTCGTCCACCCAAAGCTCATATACCTGAATACGGTTGTCTACGCACGGGTCGGCCCCGAAGTAATAGACCTCACATCCGGGTTCATTGAGACGAGTTGATTCTTGGAGCGGTCGACTCCGCTGGACTGCGAGCTCGCGTGTTTCGTTGTCTTTGAAATCGATGGTTCCAGCGATGATGATCACAGAGCAACTTTGACACAACTCCGAGCCTATTGAAGACAGTTTTCCCAAAGCGCTCTAGCCTCGGCGTATGTCTGAGGATTACGAAGATCTGCATCAATGCGCGCTGAGTGAAGACTTGGAGAGCGAACTGGTTCAAAGCCAGAGGGAATGCGTATTCATGTGGACCAACATGTCAGGCGAGGCGTTTGGGGTGGTGATGTCCTATCTGCCTAAGGATGGGAACCTATGGCTCACTGCGGCGGAACATCGCGCACGAATTTCAGCGATCCGAAGATTTCCTCGCGGTTCGGTCTGTATTTCCAGCGCGGGAACGCGCATGGGACCCAACAAGACCGTCTCCTACAAAGGAACCTGCACCGTATTGAGTGATCGGGCAACCAAAGACTGGTTTTATCCGGAGTTTTCTCGGTACCTGATGGGCGATGGTCCCAGAGCGCAAGCATTTCAAAAATACCTCGATTCCCTGGGACGAGTAATCATCAGGTTCGAACCTGACTATTCGTTGAGTTTTGACGGTGATCTCTTATGGGATCGATCGCCAGAGGTGCTTGACCTCTGATAAATGCTCTGTGTCCACCGTTACCCCAAGTGGTGATCCTCGGTTGATCCTGTGAGAGCATTGTGTGCACGACGGTTAGTGTCCGGGGTATGTCTCAGACCATGCCCTCGCCTACTGGATTTGAGTTCCTGCGGACTCCCGATGAACGGTTTGCGTCGCTGACCGACTGGCCGTTTGAACCCCGCTACGTGACTATCAGCGAAGGGCTCCGCGTGCATTACGTGGACGAGGGAACTGGGCCGACTGTTCTGTTGCTTCACGGCGAGCCAACCTGGGCTTATCTGTACCGGAAAATGATTCCCGAGCTTGTCCGTTCGGGTTGCCGGGTGATTGTTCCTGATTTAGTGGGATTCGGCCGTTCAGATAAGCCGACTTTGCGTGATGACTACACCTACGGGCGTCATCTTCGCTGGTTGACCGAAACCATTGACGCCATAGAAAGCGCGTCACCGCTCGGCACCGTCACCATGTTTTGCCAGGACTGGGGTGGGTTAATTGGCCTGTGCCACATTGCCCGACACCCAGAAACCTATAGGGGCGTTGTCGCGTCGAACACTGGTGTGCCACTTGGGCGCGACGTCCGCATGAACGATGACGATGTGTTTGCCGTTTGGCGCCAATTCTCGCAAGACGTCACGCCATTTCTAGCGTCCGTCTGTGTCGGCGGGGACTCGTCTCCTCTTAACGCGATCGGGTTCGAACTTTCAGATGAAGAACAAAAAGCCTACGACGCTCCATTTCCCGACGAGTCCTACGCTGCAGGGGCTCGCCAGTTCCCTCTCCTCGTGCCAACTTCGAGTGTCCACCCGAGCGCTCCAATCTGTTGGACGACATGGTCATTGTTGAGTCGATGTGAAGTGCCACTTACCACTGCCTTTGGCTCTGAGGACAAAGCCACCGCAGCTTTGCAAGGGTTGATGTCCTCGAGCGTTCCTGGGGCAGCTAATCAACCCCACGTGGTCATCGAAAACGCCGGCCATTTCATTCAAGAGCATGAGCCCGAACAATGTGTTGACGCGATTCTGTCTCTACTGAAACGAACGAGTTAGCTGCTCCTGCACCAACTGTTGAAAGAGCGACAAGACGCGTCAGATAGTGTCAAGCTCCCATTGGTGAGTCATGGCGGGGGTATCGAATGAATGAACTTCAAGAGATTTTTGCTGCTCAAAACATGGGGCCGACGGCACCGATCGAGGCCACCTGGCAGGTCGCTGTTTCGGCGTCAGATGTATGGGCGGCGATAAGTGAACGCGGCAATCTCACTAACGTGCACCCCTTCTGCGCGACGAACGAAGTTGAACGATGGCCAGGTCTGGGAGGATGCGATCACGTCCGCTACTACAGCGGTGTGCACTACCAACGTGACGTACTCGATTGGCGCGAGGGGAGTGGGTACGACCTCATTGTCGGTCCACCACCCAACCCAACAGCGCTGGCCACTTGGTGGATTGATCCCAGCTCGGCCACATCGTGCAAGTTTGGTATCAAAGTCACCTCCTATGTCCGCTCCGACGTCGATCCAATTGCGCGCGAAAACTACGAGGAGAAGGTGATTCGCACGGCTATCCCTCCCTACCTTCGCGGGGTTGTCCAAGGGGTGGCGTACTACGCCGAAACTGGGGATCCAGTAAAACGCAACCAGTTCGGTGCCCACGACATCTACTCACCTGAAGTCCCGGCGCGCCGATGACGGTTGAGCAGCACCCCAATGGCGTTCGCACTCGACCGGCAGAGGTGAGCGATCAGCCACGGGTTTTTGATCTGATCGAACAACTCACCGGCGAAACGGTTACTTCGAGCTGGCAAACGGTCTTCGAGTCGCATCTACGACGCGAACGCGGTGCCGTCGTCGTCGCCGAGAACGACGACGAAATTCTTGGCATTGCCACTGTGTCGTACAACATGACGATTCGATATGGCGGCGAATACTGCGAACTCGAAGAGTTGATTGTCGATGATTCAGCAAGAGGTTTAAACCTGGGACGAATCCTGGTGCAGCGAACCATTGACGACGCCCGGCTGCGCGGTTGCGCCGAGATCGGTCTCTATCTAGTGCCGTCTACCGAAGGGAACCGTGGTTTCTACGAAAAACTCGGGTTCGAGGTGCTCGGTACCGAGATGCGTCAAACTTTGGACAACAACTAAAGCAATAGCTTGATTGTCAAGGAAGCGTCACAACGGCGGCTCGGTTGCGACGACTCCAAGGTTCTCCAACTCCGTCAATTCAGACTCAGATAAGCCTGCAAGATCGACAAGTATCGATTTGTTGTTTTGTCCCAGCAGCGCCGCGGGACGCATTGGCGGTCGTTCTGAAGCGGAAGAAAAATGGATTGGAAGACAGGGCAGCCTTAAGGGACCGACCCTTGGCTGCTCAACCTCTTGAAAAGCTGATCGAGCACCGAGGTGAACGTCACCGAGAACTCCCGGAATATTCAGCACCGGCGCGGCCGCGACCCCGACGTCTTGAAGCTTGGTTGCGAGTTCAATTTGATCGAAGTTGTTAGTCCAACTAGCGAGCTCAACGTCGATAGTGTCGTGAAGCGTTAAACGTTCCGAGCGGGTGAGAGCGACCCAGTCAGTGGGTAGTTCTGCGATCTCGCATAGAACCTCCCAAGCCTGCTCGTTCGTGACCGAAATTGTGATCCACTGGTCAGCCCCTTCGCAGGGGTACACCCCTTGTGGAACGAAATCTTGGTCGCGATTACCCATTAAAGAGGGTTCGTGACCAGTCATCTGTGCCTCAACGATCACATCGCCAATGATTGACACCGTCGCTTCAAATTGCGCTGCTTCGATGGTGACGCCACCCTTAAACGGCCGGTCCCAGAGGGCAATGAGAATTGCTGCAGTTGCATGCAGACCTGCTACGGGATCTGGCCACGCGACACCACATTTCCAAGGGTGTTCATCTCTGTAGCCAACTAATTGCGAGAGTCCGGCATGAGAATCGATGGTCGTGCCGTAAGCCACCCAATTCTCCGCCGGTCCGGACCGTCCGTAACCAGGCATGGTCATATAGATCAAATCAGGTTTTAGAGAATGAAGGTGGTGTTCATCTAACCCAAGTTGGGGCATTACTCGCGGACTGAAATTCTCAATTAACACATCGGCAACGGGGACCAATCTTTCAAAGGCCGCCAACCCCTCACCCCTACTTAGATCGAGAACAACGGACTCTTTGTTCAATCCGTATTTGATTAGATGACCATTCCTGTTCCACTGATCTGGGCCTTGAACATTGTCGGGATGGAACCGTTGGGCAACAACTAAAGACTCAGGGATTTCACGGGGACCCCTTCCCCAAGGGGGCTCAACTTGTATTACTTGTGCCCCTAGTTCGGCAAGAATTCGAGCCGCAAGAGGTCCCGCCCAAACCTTTGTGAGGTCGAGTACCCGAATTCCAGACAACGGTCCTTCTTCCGATTCTGAATCCGGTAAATCAGAAGGCGTTCCAGTTGTCGATAAAGATTGAAAGGGAGCACCTGGAACGGACCATCGACCAGCTTTTCGCCAAAACTCTCGGTGCCTTAACTGGCTGTCGTCCAAGAGCCCCAGAATGGTGTTAGCAGGAGCAGATGGAATCTGAGCTGCTTGGAATAATTCACTCACTTCGCTCGCTGCTCGTTCCAACAACCACGGAGCGAGGCGTTCATCTAATAGCTTCGGAAATTCCTGGAAGTCCATAGGTGAGTTGATCCGGGGATCGTCGAGGAGACCGGAAAGGCCCGTTATCGCAAGAAGTGTCTCTAGCTGAAGATCGGTTGGGGCTGACAGAGCAAGCCAACCATCAGCGCAGCGGTACATGCCATTGGGTTGACCATGTCCGGTCCAGCGGTTGCCCATGCGGCGAAGAACGTCGTTCCCCAACTGGTAGCGAACAAAGCTCATCTGATGAAGAGCAATCAATACTTCGTGATGTGTCACCTCCACTGAATGAAGTCGGTCATTACGTTCTCTGTCGAATAGGGCTGCCATCGCGCCAACAAACGCGAAGAGTCCGGCCGCGTACAAAGGGTGAGTAGGGGGACCCATCAGCGGTTCTCTGTCAGGGTCACCCGTCAGGTAGGTATGTCCGGAGTGCGCGTAAACGGTTGCAGATGTACCCGTCCACGCCGAATATGGACCAAAAGAACCATAGGGAGAAATATCTACGACGATCGTCTGAAGACCAGTTCGAAGGGGAGATCTTTCTACTGTGCTGTGGGGATCGCTTCGAATGATGACGTCTGCTTGTTCGAACGCGGCGTTGTTGGCGGACAATCGCTTGTCTTTGCCTTGATCAAGATAAGCGGATTGGCTTTGAGTCAACAGCGACTCGCCGACAGTTGTTACTCGAGCCCCGTTGTCCGCGAAAAGTTTCGCGCAATAAGCTCCAGCAATTGACCCAGCCAGCTCAAATACCTTCAGTTCCGCGAAGGGTTTCGCCGCATTAACCATCGCTCATAGCCTAGATTCGGTTGTTGTTCTCTGAAAATCGCGGCGTGTTGACCCTGCAGAATGGGGTGCATCAACTTGGTATATGAACAAGCAAGGCGCTGGTTTGTCGCGAATTGGGACCCTTCCATGTCGGTGGCTGCTTGGTGGCGGCTACTTGCCGAATCGGGATGGGGGTATCCGCATTGGCCGGTTAGCCGATTCGGTAAAGGTTTGACACATCAAGATCACATGGAGGTTGAACGTGCACGATCCACCGTTGGAGCTTTCGGAGTTCCCAATGACGTAGGGGTGACGCTGGTTGCCCCAATATTGATGCAGTATGGCGACGAGCTACTTCTTGATCGTTACCTTGAAACCATTGCAACTGGCCAAGAAATGTGGTGCCAACTATTTAGTGAACCCGACGCTGGCTCGGATCTAGCTGGGTTGATGACGGTGGCTGAGAGAGATGGAGATCGTTGGATCATCAACGGTTCGAAAGTCTGGACAACAGGAGGTCATGCTTCTAGACGAGCAGTTCTCATGGCGCGAACTGATCCTAAGGCTGACCGCCATGCGGGCATTTCGTTTTTCATTATCGATATGAAGCAACCAGGGGTGTCGGTATCGCCACTCAAAGACATGACTGGGGACGAAGAGTTCAACCAAGTGTCGTTAACTAATGCCGAAGCAAATAGTGATGACATAATCGGCGGTCTGGGTGAGGGTTGGAGGATCGCGATGACGATGCTGCAACATGAAAGAGATGCCGACGCTGTTGGTCACGACGGCGGCGGTGATGTGATCAACCAGGTTGATCTTGACGCCCCCGTAGGCAAGGTGCAACGGGACCAGGAAAAGGGTGGCGCCCCGTCGGGGTTTTTCTATGCGACAGGTTCCGTGAAAGACGACGTTACTTTTAGTCTTATTGAACGAATCGCGTCCAGCCAAAACCCCATCCTGAGGGACTCCGTCACCAGAGCAAAGATTCAGCGGACAATCTTGGACCTCAACGCACGACGCGAACTGCATCCTTCGGTGGGCAAGTTACTCAATTCAGCGTTATGTCGAGAACTTCGTGACCTGGGTTTCGTTGCTGGGCCAGCGTCACAGTTCGCAGATGGCGACGCGATTGATGGAGGACATTTTCTTAAGTCAGCGCTTTTCGCGTCCGGGATGTCGATAGCCGGCGGCACTGACGAAATACAACGCAACATCATCGGCGAACGGGCACTGAATTTGCCTCGAGAACCCGCCGTAGAACCAAAGACTGACCGTAGGGAGGGATAGACATGCCTTCCCTGAACCGGAGCAAACTAGGCAGCCATGACTTATTCACATAGCGAACTTTCAGACAGACAAGAGATCACCGATTTACTGTCGGCGTATTGCCGCGCTGTGGACGACAATCGCCCGGACGGAGTCGTCGATCTTTTCACTGAGGATTGCCATCTCGATTACGGCGGAAAACTTCCGATCGTGGAAGGCCACGCAGCAGCAAGGAAGTTTTTCACTATTGGAACCGATCGGCTGTACGCAAGGTCAGCGCATTTCGTTTCGAATGTCGAAGTGTCCTTCCCGAGGAACAATGAAGCCCTCGCCCTCTCCTATGTGAATGCCTGGCATGAGTTTCACGAGCACCAACCAGATGCTTGGATTTTTGGACGTTATAACGACGAGCTTTCACGAGTGGATGACCGTTGGTTGATTCGTAAGAGAACGTTTAGGACGATGGGTGATTCCAACTGGGTCGGGGAAATGTCTTATATCGAACGGATGGGACCCCATCGGTAATCGCTGTAAGAGGAGTTAGTTCTGCGAAACAGGTGAATGGATCGGCTGCACTAAGAACGAACCAGAGATCGAACAACCAGTGAATCTTCAGCCACGAGATTTAGGGATGACGGCGAGGCACTTGGTCGACCGTAATTTCAAGTCCACGGGCCCCAAACTGCTCTACTTTGCGCGAGGAGAAACGCCAGGCATCGTCCTCGAATGCCAATACGTCGACGTATCGACCCCAAAATTCGAAATCACTGCCGTCGAGTTTGCGATGCCAGGCGTGCACATATGAGGTCGCCTTGGCATGGTTTGATGCTGTTCGTTCTATTCGGATATTGCTGACGTGGTGAGCCGTCGCGGTGAACAACCGCAGCAGTTTCGGTAATAGTGCCTGGATAGCTGGACGGCCTGTGACGGCTTGACCTTCGTCGAAAACGGCGTTCTCGCAGAACAACTCCGCCCACAGTTCAATCTCACCACCATCTACGTACTCAGCGTAGTTGAGGATGGTGTCGGTGATAGCGGTGTGTACTTCCGCGTCACTCATTTTTTCAGAGTTGGACATAGAGCGAGGATATTCCCTCCGTAGGGCCGGACCATGTCGTAGTTGCTTCGAGGACCAGGAGGCCTTGGAGTGGTCCGGTGCTGTTTTCGTCAGAGTTTTTGAAGAAATCTTGGCGGTCCATGTTTTTGTCCTCGTCAAGGGTTGGTAGATGCTAGGCGTCGGGCAGAGCGGAACGCCCCTTGATTCCTTTGCGAGTGCCTTCGAGGAAGGCCGCCCTAGCGGCGGAACCGCTTCCCTCCATATTTAATTGAAAAATAAATCCTTGTTCGAAACGCATGGAGCTTTCAACGTCGAACGCTTCGATGGCGTCCATCGATGCTTTGAGGTGTCGCACAAGGTTGGGTGGTTTACTCGCAATGATTCGAGCTATTTCTTGTGCTCTGTCGTCAAGATCTGAAATTGGCAACACTTCGGTGAGCGCCCCTCTGGCCCATAACTCTCGGGCAGTTATCGGCTCAGCGGTGAACATGAGGTGACGTAAGACCTGGGATGGCAGCATACGAAAGCCTTGAGCTGCACCTCCGACAGTTCCGTTATCGACTTCGGTCCATTGGAAGAGAGCGGCTTCATTCGATAGAGCTATATCTGCGCTACCCACGAGTTCTATCCCGACTCCCAAACAGTAATCGTGCACGACAACGATGACGGGCACGGGGCAGCGAGATATGGCTGTACATGCTCGTGCGGACTCTAGACATTGACCCAAGATGCCCTCGTGGCCGTCAAGCCGATCCATTTCTTTTAAGTCTCCGCCTGCGCTGAAACCCTTTCCGCTAGCAGAAATCACTATGACTCTGTCTTCTTGGGTCACGCTTTCGATGGTGTCCGCTAGAGAACGGAGGTCTTCGATGGATGTCGCGTTGGCCGGTGGGTTAGACAAAACCAGCCGCACTACTCCTGGGGAGTCAGAGGGACGTTGAACTTCTAGGGTCACCGCGCTTGAGCGTAGTTGTTGGCCAACGCGCATTCCTTGGTAGTTCTGCTTCGTCGATTCAGTTCAATCTTTTGGCGCCCGTTCTTACTGCTGGTTTAGAGATCAGGTAGTGGTCAGACCACGGCGTCTAACGCCAAAGATTCAGGTAGTCGCCTCCCTGTGTTGCCCTGTGTAGCCGGTCGTAAAGCCGTCGCATCACTTTTGAGTCAGCTACCCGGATATCGGGCGCGGCTGTTATTTGCAGCGGCGAACCTTTTAACTAGGCCCTACTGCAGGGTTCTAGAACGTGTTGGTGACCTCGGCAAACTGGTGGGCCGCGTGCGGGTAGCCGACTACGGCTTTTATTACGCGACCTGAGTGCCCGGATGTTGCGATGCCTAAATGCGCGGCAGCTATATGTTGAGGGTCTGCCATTCCTTCAGGAACCGAGCCATCGAACACTCTGGTCATCGGGGTCGCGACGCCCCCAGGGCACACAGCATTAATGGTGATGCTCTTTCGCCTTAGGGAAGTTGTTGCTGCGCGAACTAGGCCAACCGCCGCCCATTTCGTCATACTGTAAACAGGGTCCGGTGACCACGGAATGAGCCCTGCGAGGCTCGCCGTCACGGTAATAGCTCCGCCGCCTAAGCGGTCGAATACTGGCACGAGAGCGTGTAGGCCAAAAGCGACACCGTCAACATTTACGCCTCGAGCCCGTATGTACAGATCAAGATCCCATTCGCCGGGATCGTCCGGCGTTCTCGCGAAATCGGCTGGGTCCCTAAATTCGACGCCGGCGTTAAGAATTGCGATATCGAGTTGATCTAAACCATCGGCGGCCGAAGCCCAATCCTCAGGTGAGGTCACATCTAGAGGAATGAATCGCCCACCTGTTTCCTCGGCTATTTCTCGTCCGTTGCTTCCATCAAGGTCACATATCAGGACTTGGGCACCATCCGCCGATGCTAGACGCGCAGTCGCAGCGCCAATGCCCGACGCGCCGCCTGTGATTAAGACAACTTTCCCTGCAAGACCCCAGGTCTCGACGTCCGGCAGCTCAAGCATTAGCGGGTCAGTAGAACGAGTCATCGCACGATCCTAAGCTCAATTTCTTTTTGCAGCCGTCGATTAGTTGTAATGCCTGACTGATCGCATCTGGTTTCCGCTGATGGTTTTGTGTTCTAAAACAAGTTGGGTGACTTCATTGACCCATCTCAAATTTGAGGTGAGTCTGGCCTTCACCTCGTCGTCCCACCTTTCCCGCGCACGCAGCAATACGCGGGTGAGATCTTCGATTTCCATGCCGAGGTCAACGTCGTAATAGATCTCGCTAGTCAGCTGTTCGTCAAAATGTGGGCCTTGTATTCCGAACACGTTGCGGATAATGACGCTGATCATGTTCAAGTCAGTAGTGGCCCAGGCCACGTTGTAGCTACCGGTGACCATTTCTTCGGCGACCGCACCCGCCAAATAGGACTTGATCCTGTGTGTGACCCAGTTTTCTATCTCATCGAATTGACGATCGGTGGGGGCATATCTTTGAAATTGCAGTTGTTGAAACACGGTTTCTGGCATGGCTGGCCATCGACAGACTCCGAGATGTTGGTCGGTCCAACGGATCGTTAGGCCGAGACATTCGAAGCCCATAAGTTCACCGACCACACCGTGGCCAGCTACATGAGCGGCGGCTGCTCGATCTTGGTCCATGTTGTGATGGTAGGCCTCTGGTGTGGAGGAGATGCCTCTAAAGGCATGCCTTAGCTTGCATCGGGTTCAGGCTGTGACTTTGACCTCGTACACCTCATACACCAATTTGCCCGTATCTCCATTGAGGTGGCCAGCCGCAACGGCCTGAACACTGTTCAGCCAGAGATAGCGCTCGTCTCCGGTTTGGAATGTTGGAGCGGTAGCGATAAGACCTTCGGCCATATTGGCGCGCCCCTGGTATTCGACGTAAATGAAGGCACCGTCATCAGTCTCAAGAGTGAATCGCACATCAAGAAGGCCCGTTCCATCGTTCGCAATGGTGAGCCAGTCGGCAGCGTCGTCGGTCGCAAGTTGTGCATTCAATCGCTCGCTAGTTACCGAGAGGCTGGGGACGTTAGCGACTATTCGTGTCCCCTTGGGCCCATTCCCCACTTCGATCATTGGGCCAAGTTGGGCGTTAATTGTGCACATATGAACTAACTCTGCTGCAGGCATATTGTTTCCCTCATTATTCGCCCGAGTGTTCGGTCGAAGCTGGCAAGCGTTGCACACATTGATAATTTCAGTCGATGGTACCTACGCCTACTAAACGTTTGCTAAGTTGGTTTTATGTTGGAAGTACCACCTGTATCAATCTCCCCGCGAGGTCCGCGAGGAGTTAGTCAACGAAAATCAGTGGCAAAAGATGGATGGTTGACGCGGCTAGCTCGCCGTTTGGTTTTTCGGATGGAAGTTGGGACGCCCCAGCGACCGGCAACCCTTTATCTGTCGTCATTCGACATGATTCCCACCGGCAGTTGGGTCATCGTGACCGAAGAAGATCAAAGCTCCGATTAGCTGTTACGAATCGGGTTGACCCCAAGTAGAAGGCACCAAGAAACACGGCTACGCGAGCGGACTCAGGACTTCTAAGGTCCTGACTCCACAGAGGCCGTCACCCAGACCTCCGTGGGTCGTGAATTTGAACTAAACGACTGAGCCTTGGGCTCCTATCGTTGGCCTTTACGTTGCCGGATTTTCGCTTTGCGGTCCGCCATTTTGGCGCGAATGTCGTCTGCTTCGGCTTGGGTGATGTCGCCGGACTCGACTTTGCTGGCTAACCGCTCTTGCATTTCTGCTTTACGAGCTTCGATGTCAGCTTCCGATGGTCGGTCTCCGGGTCGGAATTTGGCTTTGCGGTCCGCCATTTTGGCGCGAATGTCGTCTGCTTCGGCTTGGGTGATGTCGCCGGACTCGACTTTGCTGGCTAACCGCTCTTGCATTTCTGCTTTACGAGCTTCGATGTCAGCTTCCGATGGTCGGTCTCCGGGTCGGAATTTGGCTTTGCGGTCCGCCATTTTGGCGCGGATGTCGTCTGCTTCGGCTTGGGTGATGTCGCCGGACTCGACTCTGTTGGCTAACCGCTCTTGCAGTTCAGCTTTACGAGCATCCATGCCAGCTCTTGCTGGCTTGGACCGCGAAGAACTCTCCGTTACATCGCCCTGACTGTCGCTACTCCAAGGCGCAGCGGCGATGGCCGCAGAACCGCCTGCCATGACAGCTCCAGCAAGAACGATTGGAGCCACCCATTTCATTGTCGAGGATCGCATCATATTTGAACTCCTAGGTGTGGTTTACCGTCACCTGAAACCTTCTCGAACGAACCTGAACGCAAACTGAGAGCTTCATGAGAATTAGATAAGAAAGGACTGGACGAGAAACTCCATACCAAAACAGTGTTACCCCATCGGCACCGTTATTGAGTGTCGCACAGAAATCAGTGATCTCAGCTGGCTTTAGGGAGCCGAAATTTGGGCCCGTACTTGGCCAGCATCTACAAACGCTTCGTACTCCACCAGCATGCCCTCGCGAAGTCGAAACACGCTGAGAACACGGCGCGGAAACACAGGGTTGCCATGAGACGAATTTCCCATTGATTGAATGGGTTCGCCCTTCCAACTCCATATACCGAATGCGGCGTCTTCAGTAGCGAAGATATCTTCGACCTCAATTTCTACGCCCGGAATGTTGTCGCAAAACCCGGTTGCATGGGTATGAAGCGCCTCTGGTCCGCGCATACCGGTCGCATGGTCGAGCATCTCTTGAGCCACGAAGTCTGGAATTAACTCAAACCTCCGTTTTCCGAGGACCTCCCCCAAATACATCCCCATAACCTCGGCAGAGCGCTTTGCGTCCATGACATCCCCTTAGAAGTAACCCCGATGATCCGATAGCGGACCCTAGTTCGACTGCGACCGCTATCAAGCCCTCGGAACTGGACCTTCCGTTCGTGACGTGATTCAGGACTTTCTAATGCCGAGTTCAGGTTGCAGCTATCCAAAAAATCGTGGCGGTGCCGACCAGCAAACCCAGCGATCTACGCCACGGGTTGACTCCGCGAAATAATTCGTCGCAAGACCACAACAACCACAAGATTTTGCTGACCATCAAAACTTTGGGATCGCCGAATAACTTCGTTGAGACGAAACCGGCGATACACGCTGTAATCAACACATTTGGGCGTTGAGCGATCACAATCTCTCCGGTGGTTCTATCTTCGAACCACCATTTCAGAGACGTCGGGCGGTATTTACTGTTCGACACACCCTGACCCTATGGGCCGAAATTCTGATGTCCTCATAAAAAACGACCCCTAGCTAACTGGCCTGATCTGCGGACCGCATTAGCGCGATGATGTTGTCAAGCAATCAACAACTCCTGAGGCTGTTAGAACCGACGCGGCCGAATGGTTTGAACAGCATTGGGATCCAGAACTCCCACTGGGTCGATGGTGGCAACTTCTTGCGGATGCAGGTTTGGCGTTCCCGTCATGGCCGGAAGGATTTGGTGGAAGAGGGCTGTCAGTTAGCGCGACCAAAGCGGTGATACAAGCACGCCGTGACGCAGGAGCGTTTGGTCCACCAAATGGTGTGGCGACGTTCTTGGCCGCTCCAACGATCATGCATTACGGGACACAAGCGCAACAAGCGAAATACCTTCCCCAGATAGTGAACGGTCAAGATATTTGGTGCCAACTTTTCTCGGAACCCGGTGCGGGGTCGGACATGGCTGGATTAGCTACACGAGCAATTCGCGATGGCGATGAGTGGGTCGTTAGCGGACAAAAAGTATGGAACTCAGGCGCCCAGTGGGCCAAATACGGCATCCTCATAGCGAGAACGGACCCACAACAGCCCAAGCATCGCGGAATTACTTACTTCCTTATCGATATGGAGCAAGAAGGTGTGGATGTTCGTCCCTTGCGAGAGATGACAGGAGACGCCGCATTCAACGAGGTCTTTCTTAACGAAGCCCGAGTAGCTGAAAGCGATCGCTTGGGAGACCTTGGAGACGGTTGGCGCGTGGCAATGACGACGCTGTCACACGAACGAGACCCCGATAACGCGGGATTGGGCGAAACGGCCGCTTTCGGTTCGGTTGATCTTGACGTGACCGTGAACGATCACCGCTTAGCGCTTTCATCAAAGATCGACGATTTTTCACTCGCCCTAAGCGGAGGGGTCACCAAAGTACTTGAAGACGTCACGCGCCAGTTCGATGCTTTAGACGACCCAATTACGCGACAGCGAATGGCCAAAATCATGGAAATGCGTAGGACTTCCAAGTGGTCGGGTATGCGCACTGCTGCAAGTGTGAAATCTGGTGGTCAGCCAGGCCCCGAGGTGTCCACTCTGAAGCTTCTTGGATCTGAAATGGGGCGACAAATCCGCGACGTGGGACTAGAGGCGATGGGACCTCACGGCATGCTGTACGGGGAAGATGCACCCAGTGGCGGCCTTTTCCATGCCTATCCGATGTTCACTCCAGCTCAATCTATTGCGGGCGGAAGTGATGAAGTTCAGCGAAACATCGTGGGCGAACGGGTTCACGGACTACCGCGCGAACCGGGCGAGAAAGAACAACGAGAACTCCCTTGGTCAGAGCTACCACGTAGTTAAGAGCCAGTCGCCTCGGCGATAACGGCATCGACCATGCCCTCGGTATCAAAGCTCGGTCGCCACCCCCACTCATCGCGCGCTGCGCTGTCGTCTATTCGGACTGAACCAGCAATAGCGTCCGCGGGTGCAGAGAAATTGATCTCGGCGTCAGGGATTCGCGACCGAACCACATCAGCTAATTCACCGGCGGTAGGCGTGGGTTGAACGCCGTCAACAAGGTAATTAATTGATCTAACAGCGTCACTTGACGCATCAGATAACTCGATAGCTGCTCGAGCAGCATCCTGGTAATGGAGAACCGCCACCACCGCTTCGGGCGGTACCCATACATCGAATGGTTCCCCTAAAGCCGGTTTCTCAATCATCCAACTGGTGTATTGAGCCACACTCCAGGTAGTGACTCCAGGTCCCACGATGGAGGGGTACCGCAAACCTCGAAAATCCAACCCGTATTTTTGCCGATAATAGGCGCCGAGGTTTTCACCCAAAACTTTTGTGACCCCATAGACGCTTCCGGGTCGCTGGAGAGTCAAGTCATTAATGATGCCTCCACCGGTGTCGCGACCATACGTCCCGATGGAACTCGCAAAAATCATCTGCCTGGTTCCGGCCAACCGCGCCGCCTCAATGATTTCAATGAAGCCCACAGCGTTGGCTTGCAGCAACGCTTGTGGGTCGTCCTCCCCGGGAGCAGTAAGAATGGCGCCGAAATGAAAGAGCCGATCAGGAGCAACTTCAGACAAGAGCGCTGACGCGCTACCCGGAACTGACAGGTCGAATTGATGAAGTTGGACACGGTCGGCTATGCCTTCAAGTCGACCAAGATTCCCCGACCTATGCGCAACATGGACGTCCTCGTCGCTCTCAACGAGCATTCGAGCGATTTCAGCTCCAATAAACCCGGTGCCACCGGTAATCAAAGTACTCATAAGAACACAATGACACGGTGAGTCAATCACTGTCGCCCTAGTAGATTCGCTCTATGGGCAATAGCGACCGTCAAGTAGCACTCGAACGCCGTCGTCGACTTGTGGTTGAGCAGTGGAATCTCGAACATGAAGTCGTATTGGTTCGTTCCGGGCAAGCATTGCCAATAGCGGGAAGCGATCTCCACCATGAATTTCGGCCGCACCCCGACTTCGCCTATCTCGCTGGGTATGGCGTACCAGAATCGGTTTTGGCGTATGACGCGAAGGCCCGGCAATGGCAGCTATTTGGTCCTCGATCCACAGCGGATGACATGGTGTGGCATCAGCCCGCAAACGAGATCGGGTTGCCAGTAGATGACCTCGACGACTGGCTCGGCGGTCGCGAACGGCAGCCGCTCATTGAGGGCTGGGACGACAGAAAAATTCAATCGGGAATTGCCGAGATCCGACTCCAAAAGGACGAGCTTGAACTTTCGGCTTTGAGATCTGCTGCCGCTACGAGCGAAGCAGGGTTTTCTTGGGTTTATGAAAACGCCTGCGCGGGTATGACCGAGCGAGAGGTTCAGATTGCCATCGAGGCGGAGTTCTTTCGCGCTGGAGCGGTACGAACCGCGTATCCGAGCATTGTCGCTAGCGGACCGAACGGCGCCTACCTCCACTACGTCTACGGGCAAGATGACAGTTTGAATCCGACCACCCGCACCATCCAGAAGGGCGAACTGCTGCTCATTGACGCGGGAGGTGAGTTTGGTGGATACGCCAGCGACGTCACCCGCACCATGGTGGTGGGTGACGAACCCACCGACGTTCAGTCCTTTCTCTGGCAGGTAGTGTTTCGCGCTCAAGAATTAGCAATCGACCGCTGTCGCCCGGGTGAGGAGTGGCGCGAAGTGCACCTCGACTCGGCTCGGGTAATTGGTTCAGGCCTCGTCGAGCTTGGGATCTTGCGTGGTGAAGTGGATGCGTTGGTCGCTTCGGGCGCGGTAGCCCTTTTCTATCCCCATGGACTCGGTCACCTTATTGGGCTCACTGTGCACGACGCTGGCGGTTACCCGCCAGGACGAGAGCCTGGTTCCCACCCTCAGTCGCGATACCTGCGCACGGACAGAACCCTCGAAGCTGGGATGATCACCAGCGTCGAACCCGGGGTCTACTTCATCGAAGCAATCCTTGCTGATCCTTCAGTGCGTCAACAATTCGAAGCGGAAGTGGTGTGGGACGCAGTTGATCCCCTGCGAGGTTTTGGCGGAATCAGAATCGAAGATGATGTTCACGTCACTAATGATGAGCCGGAAGTACTGAGCGGAGCTATTGCGAAGCCTCTTCGAATCGGATGAAGATCCGTCGATCATCCAGCTAACAGGTGGGAGACTGTCACGATGTCTGGGAAAACCTATGACGCTGTAGTGATCGGTTCAGGAGTTATCGGATCGTCGATCACCTATGAACTTGCACGACGAGGAATGCGCACGCTCACGATTGATCGCAATGGTGGCGCCGGGTTGGGCTCTACGAGCTTTTCCTCGGCAATTGTTCGCTTTACCTATTCCACGTACCCAGGTGTTGCCATGTCATATGAAGGGTTGCGTTATTGGGAGAACTGGGCGGACCATCTTCAGTTGCCTAATGGCGCCGATCTCGCAAAGTTTCGACAATGTGGAATGGTGACTCTTAAAACTGTCGGAGGGCACCACCTCAAAGTGGTGCCACACTTTGACTCAATCGGGATTCCCTACGAAGACTGGGATCTCGAAGCATTCGAATTTCACCTGCCTGAGCTCGATCTCCACAAATTTGGGCCTCCCAAACGACCTGACGACAACGAATTCTGGAAGGAACCCAGTGAGCTCCTCGAAGGAGGACTTTTTACACCAGAAGCCGGCTACGTAAGCGACCCACAACTGGCGGCAGACAACCTTTATCTCGCGGCAGCGACGCTGGGTTGTGAATTTCGCTTCAAAACCGAAGTCACTGCGATTATGCGAAGCGATGGCAAAGTCACTGGTGTTGGCTTAGGCGACGGAAGCTTCATCTCGACTCCAGTTGTGGTCAACGCCGCAGGACCCCACAGCCGATTCGTCAACGAAATGGCCGGAGCGTTGGACGATATGTCGATACGAACAACCCCTCTTCGCCAAGAAGTCCATCATGTGCCTATCCCAGTCGAACTTGATTTCGAAAACCGGGGATTCAGCATCGCAGACGACGACAACGGCATTTACGTGAGACCGGATTTGGGCGACAACGTTTTGGTGGGAAGCACCGAACCTGATTGCGATCCCCTGCATTGGGTGGACCCTGACTACGAAGGGCAAATAGACATTCAGCAGTGGGAGGCGCAGGTTTTGCGCCTAAACCGCCGGCTACCCGCAGTAGGCATTCCTCACCAGAGGCGGGGAATCGTCGGGGTATACGACGTTTCCGATGACTGGATACCAATCTATGACCGAACTTGTGTTGATGGGTTCTACGTAGCTATTGGAACGAGCGGCAACCAGTTTAAGAATGCGGCGATCGCTGGGCATTGCATGTCTGAACTCATAGACGCCGTCGAAAACGGTCGAGACCACGATTCAGACCCGGTGTCGGTCACCGGTCCTCACACGGGTCTTACTATCGACATGGGCAACTTTCGTCGTAGCCGAACCATCAATCCGGAATCATCGATGTCAGTGCATGGCTGAATGAGCGGGTCAATTTACGGCCTCAGCGCCAGGCAAAAACCGGTTGCTCCAATTCATCGACGCGGATGCTATTCCCATCGAAAGCGACTGCCCTGAACTGATACAGCACCGCTCCCGTAGGGGCATGAATCAAATCTCCTCCGATCGGTAGTTGTACGACAGGGCGGTCACTTTCGGGAATCTTCACGAAACGTGGTGAGTCTGGTCGCGTTAACTCTCGAATAGAAATTCGATGAATCGACGCTACCTCCGCAGGATTTGCCACCGGCTCGAGCTCACCATCGATCCAAAAGACAAACGGGCTGATTACGTAACCCGAACGGGTGGGATAATCATCCAATTGCCCAAGCAGGTTGTCGGAAGTCAAATTTAAGCCGACTTCTTCGGAGGCTTCACGCATGGCGGCTTGAAGAGGAGTCTCTCCGGAATCAACGCGCCCTCCGGGAAGAGCCCATTGCCCCGGATGGTCCTTAAGCCTCGACCCCCGCCGAGTAAGCAAAACTGAGGCACCACCCGCAGTACCTTCAACACTTCCGGTTAATTCGACATCATTTGTACTCCCAGGGATCTCAGCCAACAACCGTTTACGATCGGACGTCGACTCGCCACTCGCCAGGGGGTCAACCCCGTGAATGAGGGCGTCACTATCAAGCACAACTACACAAACCGCAGCCCGAGCTAAACCTTCGTCTGAATGCTCACGAACCTGGTGCCGGTCTAGGTTCGAACGCAAGCGTCGCTGCAATGAAAGATCGAACAGAACTTCGCTAGTCACGCGAGCAGTCTCGCGCACAGCACGGCTCGTCATGGGCTCGCTACGCTTGAGATATCGTCACCGAGAAGGACCCATGACAACAATGAAAGTGGAGCACCTCAAAGAAGCGACATTTGGTTCAGTGGTCACAGAAATCGACCTTGAAGAATTAGATGATTCCACATGGCACCAACTACACGAACTCTGGATGGATCGCGCCCTATTGATCTTCCCCGGTGCGTTTCTAAGTGCCGAAGGACAAGATGCTTTCGCCCGCCGATTCGGGGACTTGGAGTTTCCCCGCGCTGCTATCTCAAACATTGGTAAAGACGGCAAAGTGCATCACGAGACCGACGATGAAGTCGTCAAGTCGTTGAGAGGTAACGAAAGTTGGCACATCGACAGCACCTACATGCCAATGCAGGCCAAGGGGGCGGTGTTCACTGCCGAGATCGTCCCCAGTTCAGGTGCGGCTACAGGTTGGGCTGACATGCGATCGGCATACGACGAACTCGATGACGAAACCCGCGAACGTATTTCGGACCTCCAGGCGCACCACTCACTGTTTTACAGCCAAGGACGGGCTGGAAATCTCCCCAACAAGCTCAACGAAGATGGCACATACAACCTTTATGGCTATCACGACATGGAGATCTCACTTCGGCCACTCGTAAAGGTTCACCCAATTACAGGGCGGCCAAGTCTCTTGATCGGTCGCCACGCCCACGACATCGTGGGTATGGACCCCGCTGAGTCCGAATCACTTCTCGACGACCTCAACGAATGGGCTTGTCAACCACCTCGCGTGTATCACCATGAATGGGAAGTGGGCGATGCCGTTTTGTGGGATAACCGACGGCTACAACATCGCGGAACGCCTTTCGATATGACTGAACCGCGGCGCATGTGGCACACAAGGATAGCGGGCGAGCCCGCCTCAGAATTAGCCATGAACCACCGGATCGACGCGATCCCTAGCGATGATGTTGAACGACATCCAACAGGCACATGGGCCTGTTAGGGCAAATCCGAGCCGACCTAACAGCGGCTATGAAAGCCAAGGACAAACTCACGGTTTCAACACTGAGATCAGTTGTCGCAGCCGTTCAGGAAGCAGAGGTAGCAGGTGCTACAGCGACCACGCTCGATGATCAACAGATTCAGAAAGTAATCGCGGCTCAAGCTAAGCGCAGGGTTGAAGCAGCAGAAGCATTCGAGCAGGGTGATCGAGCAGAAAAAGCAGCGGACGAACGAGCTGAGCTCTTGGTTCTAGAGCAATACCTCCCACAACAACTATCCGAAAACGCGTTAGTGGAAATAGTTGAACGCGTGTTAGCCGAAGGTGGCTACTCGACGATGGCAGATATGGGTCAGGCCATGAAAGCGGTTAACGCAGAAGTTGCCGGTCGGGCCGAAGGACGAGTTATCGCGGACTTGGTCAAGTCCCGTCTGTCGTGAACTCAACCCGTCAGATATCTCTCATTGGGTTTCTTCAGGCACAAAACTGCACAACTATTCCGGCAGCATGGCGACACCCCCAAGCGCGCCACGATGTCACCAACGTTGATTTTTATCGACATATAGCGAAAGTCTTAGAAAGTGGGCTCTTTGATCTCGGGTTCTTCGACGATCGTCTGGCCATGCCCGATATGTATGGCGGGGATCATCGTCACACCGTTGAACAAGGGATCCGGTGTGTGAAGCTCGATGCTGTCACTGTTCTAACCACAATGGGGATGGCTACCTCCCAGCTTGGTTTAGGAGCGACATACTCAACCACCTATTTCCCACCCTTCCACGTCGCTCGGGTGTTCTCAACGCTCGACCATATGACTGGAGGAAGAGCGGCATGGAACGTCGTGACGTCGGTCAACGACAACGAGGCGCGCAATATGGGGCTCCTAGAAGCCCCTCCCCACGATGTTCGATACGACCGAGCAGATGAATTCATGGAGGTTGTTCACGGGCATTGGGATACCTGGGAAGCCGATGCAATCGTCGCCGACCGCGCTTCCGGTATATATGCACACGGCGACAAGGTCCACCGACTCGACCATGACGGTGAGCACTATCGCTCACGTGGACCGTTTACCGTGCCGCGCACCCCTCAAGGCCACCCGGTAATTATCCAGGCGGGTCAAAGCGGCAGAGGTATCGAATTCGCCTCACGCTGGGGCGAGCTCCTGTTCATGGCAAACCCGAATCTTTCCAGGGCTACCGAAAATTACAAAGCCGTTAAGTCTGCCGTCGTTGCCGCAGGCCGCGACCCCGAGCAGGTCAAAATAGCGAACTTGACTTTCCCGGTAGTCGGTCGGACACTGTCCGAAGCCGAGGACAGACGAGCGGCTTATGATCTCCTCCCGAACCTCGTGGATGACCTTTCGCTGCTCTCGGAGGGGTTGAATTTCGACTTCTCCGACAAAGAACTCGACGAACCACTTTCTCCCGAAGATGTTGCGGCGATGACAGGTATTCAGGGAATTCGAAACCAGGTCATCGAAGCAACCGGTAAAGACAGTCCGACCGTTCGCGATTTTGTAACAGTTTCTGGGCGCGGACGCCTCGCCCATCCGGTCGTCGGTGGCCCTAACGAACTAGCTGATTATTTCGAAGAGTGGTTCACGACTCCAGCATGTGATGGTTTCGTGATAGCGGGGACACATATGCCTGGCGCTTTTGAAGATTTTGTCGAGCTCGTGGTGCCGGAACTTCAGCGAAGAGGTCTTTTCCGCACTGAATATTCGGGCAACACACTACGCGACCATCTTGGTTTGCCTCAGCCCCAACCAGGCGCCTGGCGGCAATAACCTAGCTATCGGCGTTGTTGAAGGCGGCAATGAGTTCGCTCCCGCTGATTGGCCACACCCCTTCGAGGCTCATTACCTGAGCTAACGCCCGGTCAAATGTGCGAATGCGAAATGGTTGACCTGTGAGCCAAGGCCTCAACGTAAACATCATGTGACGAGCTGAACGGCGACCATCGCTGTGGAGTCGATGAGCCGCCGAAACAATCATGTTTTCCCAGCTGTCGAGGCTTGCTCGCCGATTCCAAAGAGCAAACTCATCGTCAATCTCGAGGAACAATGGAAGGGACGTCAAATTTCCGTTCGGAGTCGTCATGGTGTACGGCTGCTCGTCATTGGGCCAATCACATACGTATTGGATTCCAGCCGCTGCTAATAGTTCTGGTGTTTGAGCCGACTCGACACCCTCAGGCGAAAACCATCCGATGGGGCGAACCCCGGTCGCTTGTTCAAGCGTGTCAAGAGCGTTGGTGATGACTTCAGCTTCAACGCCAGGATCCATCTTCGATGTAATAAGTCTGCTGGCTGATACGCCGTGTCCGACGATCTCACAGCTGCGTTCACCGAGGTGTTTCATGAGCCACGGATAATGCAGCGCCGTAAGCGCGTCCACCGCGACAGTGACTGGCATTTCGTAACGTTCCAATGTGTCGAGTAGGCGGAAAATCCCTACACGGTGGCCGTACTCCCGGTGAGTCAACTGAACGTAATCGGGAGCTGGCAATTTGATGAGTCCGCCGCTGGCATTTCTGAGGCTGTAAGCGTCCTGTGGTGGATCCCACTCGTAATGTTCCAACAGCACCAAGGCCCCCACTGCAAGAGGCTTTCCATTTGGCCACTTAAGGGCATTTCGGCTTGGCAGCGGTGAATACGGATAATGAGGGTGGTCCATGCCCGGTGAGCGATCAGCGGGCATCGTTGGCCGCCTGCAGTGACACCGCATGGTCAACAAAATCTTCGTAATGATGTTCTATGAAGTGGTCAGCTATCTCCGACGCCGTGGCTTGCCACACCAACTCGTGACCCAACACATAATCCAGCATCTCATCGAGGCCATCGATTCGATGAGGCATACCCATCAAATAAGGATGAAGCGCCAGAGCCATAACCCGCCCCGAGGCTGCTCCTTCTTCATACAGCGTGTCGAATTGCGCTTTCACCATTTCGACGAAGTCAGATGTGTCGTGGTGATGAAGAAACACCGGAACATCGTTTAACTCGATGCTGTAGGGAACTGAAACTAGACAGCCATCATTCACCCTGATCGGGACAGGTTGATCGTCGTGGAGCCAATCAGCATGATACGTAAGACCAGCTTCAGCCATCAGGTCGGGGGTACGAAGGTTGTTTGAAACCGCGGGTCCCAGCATGCCGCGCAGCCTCTGACCGGTGTGTTGATGCAGCGTGTCAATGCAATCTTGGTAAAACTCCCGTTCATCTTGCTCGCTCATCGAAGAGAGGTAGCGAGTGTTGTAAATACCGTGGCTCATGATTTCCCAACCTCGGTCGGCCATCGATTTGCCCACGTCGGGATAATGTTCAAAAACGGCGAGGTTTGTCGAAGCTGTACAGCGAACATTGTGCTGATCAAGCACCTCAAGCATTCGCCAAAACCCAACTCGGTTTCCGTAGTCACGGTGGGAATAGCCTTGAACGTCAGGATGGGGAGACCGAGGCCAGGGATTACGACGCGGGTCGCGCGGCGGTAGGTACTCATAGTGTTCAACGTTGGGGGCGACCCACAACGCGACGCGAGCTCCATTGGGCCAACTGATGTTTGGCCGGTCGACCATCGGCAAATAGTCAACGCGATGTGGAGGTAAAGACATGCAAGCACCGTAGTCAGATCGACCCCCGCGGGGGCGCTAACGTCCCAAGTGACTACTGGGAGTTCGAGGGGGACACATGCTCAGTGAATACCGAGTGCTCGATTTGACCGACGAACGCGGTCACCTTGCTGCGTTCATCCTTGCCCAGATGGGAGCTGAGGTCATCGCGATTGAGCCGCCTTCAGGGTCGCATGCCCGCCAACTTGCACCGTTTTCTGACGGAATCGATGACGGCGAACACTCACTTCATCACTGGGCCTACAACCGCGGCAAAAAAAGCGTTGTCTTGGATTTAGACACACCTGACGGCATTAGCGAACTTCGACGTCTTATAGCGGGGGCGGACATCATGTTCGACTCATTCGACCCGGGAGTCATGGCGTCACTGGGGCTTACACCTTCAGAGATCGCTGAACTCAATCCCCATATGATTGATGTTTCCATTACCGCGTTTGGCGGCGACGGCCCCAAAGCGAACTGGGAACACAGCGACCTTACGCTTCAGGCAGCCGCTGGAAACATGGTGTTGACCGGTGACGACGACCGGTCTCCACTGCGAGCCGGAGGTACTCTGCCCCAAGCGTTCGGTAACGCGGCGTCGGAGGCCGCCGGTGCGGCGCTGATAGCTCTATTTGAGCGACAGTCGACATCTGGACTGGGACAGCACATTGATGTATCAGCTCAGCACTCCATGAACCAATGCACCCAGTCGAACTCTTTAGCGACCCCGTTGGGAGCAACACCGCCCACCAGGCTTGCTGGTGGAGTGGAACTTGGAGGGATTCGCATCCAAATCATGTGGCCGTGTCTAGACGGCTATGCGTCGGTCAGCTTCTTGTTTGGACCCGCCTTCGGCCCCTTCACCACCAACCTTATGACTTGGATATACGAGGAAGGTTTCTGTGACGAGGCCACCCGAGACAAAGATTGGGTCGAATATGCGCTGATGCTCCTCGACGGCCGAGAATCGAAGGAGGAGTACCAACGAGTTAAGGACATCCTCACCGAATTCTTTGCTACTAAGACCAAGGCTGAACTTTTGGAGGCGGCGATGAAACGTCGCGTCCTAATTACTCCGGTGACTACGACCGAAGAGGTTGTCAACAGCGAACAACTCGACTTTCGTGGCTATTGGGAGACGGTCGAACATGGTGACGGCTCCATGGTCGATTACCCAGGAGCCTTCGCTAAGTTCGCTGAAACTCCGTTGAAGGTACTGGCTGAAGCCCCGCGCCTAGGTGACCACACCGTGCAGGTGCTAAGTGAACCCGACCGCGGCGCTGATGTCGCCATAACCGAGCCGATTGCCTCGACAGCGCTTCCACTTGAAGGGGTAAAAGTTTTGGATTTCATGTGGGCCATGGCAGGGCCCGCTGCTTCACGAGTACTGGCCGACTACGGCGCTGAGATCGTAAGAGTGGAATCTTCGAACAAACTTGATGCCGTCAGAAGCATCTCGCCATTTCCGGCTGATGTTGCTGACCCTGACAAATCAGGGATTTATCACAACATGAACGCCGGAAAACGAGGGCTCACCCTCGATATGGCGAAACCGGGAGCCGTGGACGTCATATGGGATCTCATTGACTGGGCGGATGTGGTGCTCGAATCGTTCTCTCCCAAGGCAATGACCGCTTGGGATCTCGACTACCAACAGATTCAGAAGCGGCGACCCGACATCATTATGGCCTCAAGTTGTCTCATGGGTCAGACAGGTCCTCTGGCAATGTTGGCTGGTTTTGGGACCATGGCCGCCGCAATATCAGGCTTCTTTTACCCAGTTGGGTGGACTGATCGCGCACCGACTGGTCCGTACAGCGCCTACACCGACTACACATCACCTCGTTGGCTCGTCGCATCCGTTATGGGAGCACTTGAACACAAAAGGCGAACAGGGCAGGGTCAATACATAGACCTTTCCCAAGCCGAAGCAGCGTTGCACCTCATGGCCCCGGCACTCCTCGAATATTCAGTCAACGGAAACATTTGGGAACGAGCCGGTAACCGGGACATTGTTTTTGCCCCACAGGGCGGATACCCCACAAGCGGCAACGACAACTGGATAGCGATCTCATGCAAAGACGACGACCAATGGCAGTCTTTGGCACAGGAGATGAACAGCGGCGATCTCGCAGACCTCACCGCCGATGAGCGACACGCTCAACACGACGAACTCGACTCGGTCATTTCCGCGTGGACTGTAGAACAAGAAGGCATTGAACTCATGGAGAGACTCCAAACTCTTGGGGTAGCAGCCCACATTGTCCAAAACTCGCCTGAACTAGTTGCCGACGAACAAATGACCCATCGCGGTTGTTTCGTCGAAGTCGCCCACGCAAGCCACGAACCTTTCTTTGTTGACGGAACCCGCTTTCACATGTCGCGCACCCCGGCTCAGGTCACACATGCCGGTCCAATCTTTGGTGAACACACCTTCGAGATTTTGATGGAATGCGCAGGCTACGACCCCGACCAGATAGCAGAACTCGCGGTGGCGGAACTTCTGGAATAACAACAATGATTCACCCATGTCGCTGGCGGGCGAACGAGCAGCTACCAGGTATCGATCATTGGCCGTTTCTTGCCCTCTCGCGGCGCTGGCTTAGGAGCTGATCGCAGTGCCATCGATACCCAAGTGCGGGTCTCTGCTGGATCAATGACGTCATCAAGTTCGAAGAAAGTTGCTGTGCTGACGGCTTTGCCGTTCTCGTACAGCTTTGCCACCATCTGTTCGTAATACGCGATCCGCTCTTCGGGGTCCTCTATCGCCTCGAGCTCTTTGCGATATCCGAGCTTGACGAAGCCTTCCAACCCCATTCCACCGAATTCGCCAGTTGGCCACGAAACGCAAAACAGTGGGGCTTTGAAACTTCCACCTGCCATTGCCTGGGCCCCTAATCCGTAGCCTTTCCGCAAAACGACGGTCATGAAGGGAACGGTGACGCTTGCCGATGTAACGAACATCCGGCTGGCGTGACGAACTGTTGCGTCGTATTCAGCTTGGGGGCCGACCATGATGCCTGGCGTGTCACACAAAAACATGAGTGGGATGTCGTGCGCATCGCAGAGTTGCATAAACCGACTGCCTTTGTCCCCTACATCGGCGTCGATAGCTCCACCTAAATGATGGTTGTTGTTTGCGATAATGCCTATCGGCCGGCCTTCGATTCGAGCGAGCGAAGTGACACACCCCGGCCCCCATCCCTTACGAATTTCTAGAACCGAGTCGACATCGCACATCGTTTCGATGACTTCACGGACGTCATACGCGCGCAGACGGTTCTCGGGAACAATGTGCCTCAACAAACGTTGATCAGGTGCTGCCCATGTCTCGACCGGACCTTGAAAATATGACAAATATTTCTTGGCGACGTCCATTGCTTCGTCTTCGTCTTCGACGAGAACGTCGATCACTCCGTTGGGGTATTGGACCTCAACGGGACCCACTTCCTCGGGGCGAAACACCCCAAGGCCGCCACCTTCGATCATTGCGGGGCCGCCTATGCCAATATTTGACCCTTTCGTTGCGATAATCACGTCGCAGCATCCAAGCAAAACGGCGTTGCCGGCGAAACATCGGCCGTTCGTGATCCCGACGAGTGGAACCAGACCGGAAAGTTTGGCGAAGTAAGTGAACGCCCAACAGTCCAAGCCAGCGCCACCCATTGTGTCAGTGTCACCTGGCCGGCCGCCCCCGCCCTCGGCTAGCAGCACTGTTGGAAGCTTGTTGTCCTCAGCAATCTCGAAGAGCCGATCTTTCTTTCGATGATTTTGAAGCCCCTGAGTACCCGCTAAAACCATGTAGTCATATGACATGACCATGGTTTGTGAAGTTTGTTCGTCGAAGAGATCACCGTTGACACTTCCAACTCCTGCGACCATACCGTCGCCTTGAGTGTTGTCGATCAAATCGTCCAGGCTTCGTCGCCTGCGCTGAGCAGCAACCATTAGAGGGCCGTATTCAACGAAAGTATTTTCATCAACCAGTCGCGAAAGATTTTCGCGCGCTGTGCGATGTCCTCGACCATGTCGCTTTGACACTGCCGACGGTTTGGCTTCATCGGTTCCCCTGTAGTGGCGATCGAAGACCTCTTGCAGGTCTGGACGGATTAAGTCAAGATCAACAGCCGCTTCGGCTTCGCTGGCTTCGATGTCCAGATCCGCCTCTTCGATAAACAGCAATGGGTGACCCTCATACACGGTGTCACCTTGACTGACGCCCAAAGCTCGAACAATGCCAGTCACGTTTGACACAATGACGTGCTCCATCTTCATCGCTTCCATTACCGCAACTGGCTGCCCCTCAGCGACTTCGTCATCTGGTGACACGTCAATCGAGATGATGGTGCCTTGAAGCGGCGCCTCGACTGGTCGAGTGCCGTCTGGGCCCATCGCGGAGGAACTGTCCAGCGAACCAGACATCGAAGGAGGTTCCCTTCCATCGATGTCGCCGTGTGTGAGTACCGCCAGGGGGTCACTGCTGACCTTTACCCCTGCCAATGATGGTTCTAAAAGATCGGAAGAAGTTTGCGAAACACGGTTGAGTTCCACTTGTTCAGCAGCGTGAACTAGCTCAGCGCCATATTCGTTGATGAAACTTGTGGTGATTTCATTGGATTGAACTTCAGGCCGATCCAATAAAGCCAGCAGGTAAGGAATGTTGGTGAGAACACCTTCGACTCTGAACTCAGAAAGAGCTCTCCTGACTCTTTTTATGGCATCCCTATAGTTGTTGGTGGGGGAGTGTCCGATTATTTTTGCGAGGAGAGAATCAAAGCTGGGATTGGTCGAATAACCCTGATATCCGTACGCATCGGTCCGAATGCCGGGTCCGCTGGGAGTTTCGAACTTGGTAATTGTGCCTCCGGTGGGTTTTGCGAACCCCTCTTCGGTCATTGTTTCGGTATTCACCCGACATTGGATTGCGTATCCCCGCGCAGTGGGCAACTCATCTTGCGAAAGACCCAAGTCGACGAGCGAAGCGCCTCCCGCTATGAGAATTTGATTTCGAACGAGGTCGATTCCAGTCACCTCTTCAGTCACTGTGTGCTCAACCTGCAGCCGAGCGTTGGTTTCGATAAATGCAACTGCGGACGGGTTCTCGGCTTCAACTAGAAATTCCCAGGTACCCAACCCTTGATAATTAGCGTGAGAAGCCATGCGGACCGCAGAGTTCGTCAACAAGTCTCGTGTTGCGCTCTCGATAGAGGGAGATGGCGCGACTTCAATGATCTTCTGGTTCTGTCGTTGCAGAGTGCATTCCCGTTCACCTAAATGAACCACTGATGTTCCGTCACCAATGATTTGAACTTCGATGTGACGAGCACGCTCTATGAGTTGTTCTGCGTAAAGGTCGCCGTTACCAAAAGCGGATTGTGCTTCGCTTTGACAGCGTTCAAACACAGCGGCTACGTCATCGCCCTGTAGAACGGCGCGCATGCCGCGACCTCCGCCCCCGGCAACAGCCTTAATCATGATTGCGCGGTGCTCGGAAAGAAAAGCTTCGACTTCTTTGAGCGTCGCCGCTCCGTCGGTGGCGGGGACGAGGGGCACATCGAGCTCGGCGGCTAGGGCTCGGGCGGAAAGTTTGTCACCGAAGAGAGCGAGCTGTTCAGAAGATGGCCCAACGAAAACGATTCCAGCGGCTTCTAACGCTCGCGCAAAGTCGGCGTTCTCGGCCAAAAAGCCGTAACCGGGGTGAACCGCGTCGCAACCCGCGGCGAGAGCCGTATCGACGATCTGATCAATGTCGAGATAAGCGGCAACTCCGCGATTGTTCAGCCGTATCGATTCGTTCGTTGCTCGAGTATGTAACGACGATCCGTCGTCTTCGCTGTGAACGGCCACCGTGTCGATATCGAGCTCATCCGCTGCTCGAGCGATACGTATGGCTATCTCACCGCGATTAGCAATAAGGAGCTTTTCCACGGACATTTCCGATCCCCCTCGAGAGACGCTTTGCATGCCCGTTCTACAACATCTTGCCCTTGGTGTTCTTACTCAGTGACGAGGAAGTAAAGGAAGGATCACAGCGACCTGCCTCACCAAAGCAACTTCCGTGCCTCCCGAATCGATAAAAACTGCATCACTCGTCGACCAAGGTTTACTTTTTCGCACCTCCACGTCACCCCAACGGCCGGCCACTGTTACCGCACCGTCTGCTTTAAACGGGCTTAAATGCTGCACCCGTCCTGAAGCATGAACGCCTGCCGGCATCCGGTAGGAATGTCTAATCAACGGTGTCATCTGACCTAAAACCCAGGACGGGTGTGCCAATGGCATGTCTCCCGCAACCCACAATGGATCGTCGTCATGGATCCTTTCACTCATCCAAGTTCTTGCATCACTTGCGTCGAAAGGAACTGACATTGCTGGGTAATCAAGGTCGCTAGGAATTTCGTCGAGACCGAGAAATGGCCGATCGTCAGCTTCAGGCACAGGCGAGCGACCGTGTGGTAACACGAAATCGTTTTTCCATGACGCGTCGCCAAGGCCAACCTTTCCCTCAATAGTGACGCGCCCATCAGAGACGACTGTTTGAGTCATCACGCCGATGCTCGGGTCATCGAGAGATGGCTTCACTTCAGTAAGTAGTTCGTCTCCAGCGTAAACAGGTCGAGGAAGTCGGAATTCGGACCAACCATGAGAGAGCCAGCCTGCGCCGAGAGCATCGAGAATCGCGGGAACCATCCACCCGTAGGTGTGGATGCCCGCGACAATTCCTCCGGCGTATCCGTATCCCGTAGCACTCTCATCGTGAACAGGATTGGCTGCCGAGACTTCGGGCGGGTCGGCGACGGCTAGACGGACACATGATGCTGACATAACTGTCATGAGCGTGACTTTAGGGTCCGGTCAAACATCGAATGCAGCAATTCCCAATGACGCTCAGCGGCGACCTTGTCGTATTTTGGTCGTTGCGGAAACACAAACCCGTGATGAACACCTTCCATCCATTCGGACTGGTGGGTCACTTCAGCGTCGTTCAACGCGGTGACTATGCGATCAAAATGAGGTCGATCGACCCAGTCATCAAACTCAGCGGCCAACACAAGTATCTCACCGGTGATGTCACTTGCTCTTGCGTGGGGCGAATCATGAGCATCGGTGGCGAGCCGAACTCCATGTACCGAAGCGGCCGCTTTCACCGTTTCCGGATATTCCGCAGCCAACCACAAAGCAAAAGGTCCACTCATGCAATAGCCCGTGGTGCCGACGGTCTGTGCATCGGCTGACGGGTCTGCTGTTGCGTGAGCGAGCAACGCAGCTGCGTCTCGCGCCACCATCGCATTTGACAGATTTCCCATCAACTGGAACATATATTTCGCGCTCGCCGGATCTTCTCGATGAATAGTGAACGACGGAGTGTCTCGGTAATAGAGATTGGGCAACATGACGTAGTAGCCAGTGGCAGCGATTCGGCGTGCCATGTCGTGAAGTTCCTCACGTTTCCCTGGCGCGTCCATAAGAAACAAGATGACAGGCTGAACTTCATCCGATTCAGGGCGAACAACAAACGTTGCCATCTCGCCTTCACCGGTGTCGATACTGAGATGTTGCTCGATCACTGCTCTTCACCTTCAAGTTTCCAGCCCATTGTTCGGGCCGCATAAAGGGTGTCGGCGTACTCCTCGATATGACTGATCTCGCCAGCTGAGCATGAGTACACCCAACAATATTGATTGTCGTACGCCTCCCCTTTCGCTTTAGTGGTGGCGGTGAGCCGCTGTTGAACGGCAGCGAGTTCGCCGTCGACGATCATGCTTCGAATTTCAAGGGCAAACGGTTTCGAGGTATCAAAAGTTTCTTTGATTGTGCGACCTCCGAGTTCAGCTGCGACGGCTTCTCGGCCGCGAACGCAGCCGTCTTGGTCTGCGCCTCCGGTCCCTGTTTCTCCTGCTGTCTTTGGAAGCCTCCAGACCACATCGCTACTCAGGCAAGCTCTGATGTCCTCGCGATCTCCGTTGGTCAGTGCACTGTAGAAGCGCTCAATTAATGATCGTGTTTGTTCTGTACTCATACCCACAGTCCAGCACGTCCGACCTAGCTAGTGCATAGCTGCCTACGATCGACTCATGCAGCAGCTTGATTGGACCCCTCAATATTTCCTTTACGGAATGTCTCGGCCACATGTAGCCCGAATAACTATTAACCGTCCAGAAGTCCGAAACGCGATCAACACCCCCGCTCATAAAGAATGGAGCGATCTACTTGATCACGCCGCCGAGGACGACGACGTTTGGATTGTCGTGGTGACCGGGGTTGGAGATAAAGCCTTCTGCGCGGGACGCGATCTTAAGTACCTGTCACAGATTCAACATTCCTCTGAAGCTGAAAAAGAGGCCGATTCACGACTGATGGGCCAAGTAACCAAGTTGATTGAGCGCTTTGACTACCCCAAACCGCTCATAGCTCGCGTGAACGGAATCGCACTCGGCGGTGGCTTTGAAGTCGCAATGGCGTGCGACCTGGTGGTCGCGGCCGAACATGTCGAATTTGGGTTGCCCGAACCACGACGTGGCATTTATGCAGGGGGTGGGGGAGTTCATCGTTTACCGCGACAAGTTCCCCTGAAGCTAGCGATGGAGTACCTCCTAACAGGGAAGTCGATGACAGCCGGGCGAGCACAAGCGATTGGGATCGTCAACGAAGTAGTCCCCTATGAGGAGCTTGACGGCGCAGTAGATCGTTTGATTGACGACATTATGCTGGGCGCTCCGCTTTCGATTAGAGCTACTAAGCAGTCCTCGATGCGAGGACTGAATCTTTCGCTTGGGGATGCCTTTTACGCCGAGTACCCAGCTGTCAGATCGATGATGGAAAGCGAAGACGCGCGGGAAGGGCCCAAAGCCTTCGCCGAAAAGCGTCGGCCGAAATGGAAGGGTCGATGATCTCAGTCGATGTCGTTCTTAGTCGACTTGGGTTGGCCAAGAACGATGCCGCCTAGGGCGAAAAGCACAACCGCCATTCCCAAAAGCTGAAGAGCAACTATCTCTTCGCCAAGAAAAGCCCAGGCCATTAACGTTGCGCTGACAGGGATAGCCAGAGTCAGCGTTGACCCCACCCATGCGGGTATCTGAACTAACGCCCAATTCATCAACATGTGGGAGGTGAACCCGGGGCCCACTGCAAGGACAACTAACCATATCCACGCGTTCGTCGAAGGCATATCAAACACTTGACCGGAAGCCAAAGCGAACGGGGTTGCAAACAGTGCACAGATCAACGCTGTGGCACCGGTGTATTGGGAAGATTCGATGTGTTGGCTACTTAGTTTTGAAAAGACGAAGTATGCCGTCCATGCCAAAACCGTGGCCACCGCCAAGAGGTCACCCCGGGGGCTCCAGCCAGGAACACCCGTCGAACCAAACATGACTATTCCCACCCCACAAATGGCGACAAGCGCCAAAATCCAGTCATTGCGTTTCGGACGCTCTCCGAAGATGCGTCCGACAATGAGGAGCATGACTAGTGGTTGACACGAGCCGATAACTGTCGCGTTCGCGACAGTGGTCAACCGTAACGCTGTGAAGAAAAACATGATGTCAGCGCCCAAAGAAATGCCTCCGCGCCAGGACACGCGTATCGACTCTTTTCGGAGAGGAGTCCCGCGGAGCTTCAAAAAAATGAGGACGATCAGGGCGTAAATCCACATTCGCCAAAAAACCACGGCGAGAGGGCCTAGCTCTGAGATTCCTTTAGCAATAACCCCCGACGCCGCCCATCCCACCATCGCCAGGGCCGCCGCTGGAATCCCACGTTTTTCGTTGCTTGGCCCGTTGTTCAACGCAAAATCGATTCGAGACGCTGACTGAATATGAGATTGGGCACTTGATCAGGATGCCATCTCGGTGGGTAAGGGACCGAGAAAGTGCTGTGAGGGCTACATTTACGTTTGGAACCACTGCTTCTAGGGAGCCACCGTGAAGAGCATTTTCTTCCACCTCATGCCGTACCCAGAATTGCCACCGGACTTCCCAGAGGAGCATCGATCCGTGTGGGTCGACATTGACCCTGCTCTTTACGACCCAGAGGTCGGTAATCGCATTTACAACGAATACCTGGATGAACTCGAGTTCGCGGCTGGTTGCGGGTTTGATGCTGTAGGTGTGAACGAGCACCATTCAAATGGATATGGCTTGATGCCGAGCCCCAACATCATCGCCGCTGCCCTGAGCCGCAATTGTCCCGATACCAACATCGTGGTTTTAGGGGACTCCGTCGCGCTGTATAACCCGCCCTTGAGAGTTGCCGAAGAAATAGCGATGCTGGACGGCATCACCGGTGGACGTATGGTCGCCGGGTTTCCTGTCGGTTCCCCTATGGACACCATCTTTGCCTACGGGCAGAATCCGGCAACCCTTCGCGAGCGCTATCACGAAGGGGTAGATCTCATTCGACAAGCATGGACTCGAGACGAAGTATTTTCCTTCAACGGTAAGTACAACAAACTCCGATACGTCAATGTGTGGCCCCGTCCGGTCCAACAACCGCATCCACCGATATGGATCCCTGGAGGTGGCTCAGTCGATACGTGGGATTGGTGCGCACAAGAAGATCTTGTTTATTGCTATCTCAGTTACTTCGGTTACAAAGCTGGCCTGAAAACTATGCAAGGTTTCTGGAAAAAGGTTCAAGAGACCGGTAAAGAAGCAAACCCTTTCCAGGGGGGGTTTGCTCAGTTCATTGCGGTAGCCGACACAGAAAAAGAAGCATGGGATCTCTACCGTGAACCCGCCGAATATTTCTTCAATACGTGCTTGCACGTCTATGCAGGCTTTGCCGACCCTCCTGGCTACAAAACCCCGAACACTGTCCGGGCAGGAGTAGAAGGAATGGTTGAGCGCGCGGCTAGAGAAGCTACGGCTCGCTCCGAAGCAAAAAAGTCAAGTGCTGGAGGCGGATATCCCAAAGGGTTGAGCTTCGAAGAAATGGTCGAGAAGGGCTACGTGATCCTCGGGAATCCGACTCAGGTAGCGGAGCAAGTACAT
>Ga0310125_10000033_pt1 | contig 51382 bp, 37 predicted proteins | sample CB11b_Tmax_Bot8__FD_203508 | JGI IMG/M metagenome (GOLD analysis project Ga0310125, IMG submission 203508) | Marine microbial communities from Western Arctic Ocean, Canada - CB11b_Tmax_Bot8 | ecosystem: Environmental > Aquatic > Marine > Oceanic | place: Canada: Western Arctic Ocean | collected... | reverse complement strand
TGTTGATCAGGACCTGTTCGAGGTTGTTGGATTCCTCGCCCACGGCAATCATCTCGACAATTTCATCCGCGAATTCTCCACTGGCACCCAGGGGTCCGGCCAGCGACTTGCCGTCCTGGACACTGTCTGCCGCGGTGTTGATGGCTCCGGCCAGCACCATGTTGCCCGAGGCGTCCTTGGCGATCCTCAGCGAATTGAGAATCGGGACTCCGTTGTGCAGCAGCGTGCCCAGGATGCGGCAGAACCGCGCCGTGGCCAAGCTGCGGATCACATTCAGTTTCAGACGCAACCGGTCGGTCAACCACTGTCCCGCCTCGGTGCGAGACCACATCATGCCGCCAAACCCGATTCCCACCACGGCCAGCAGGATCAGCATCCAGGCCTGTGCCCCGCTGCCCTCGACCAGGGGCTGCTGCAGGAATCCGCTGATCCCCAGCAACGTGGTTGTGGCCCAGGGCAATTCGCCCTGGGTCTTGAGCCGGTCGAAGATCGGTTCGAACTTGGGCACGAACCAGACGATCATCACCGTGACCACCGTGAAGCCGGTGACGACCAGGAAGGCGGGGTAGGCGATCGCTCCGAGCACGCGTCCCTTGAGATCTTCCTGGTGGTCGGTGAAGGTGGCGATCCGCTTGAGCACGTCCTCGAGAAACCCGCCCTCCTCGCCGGCGCGGACCATGCTGACGACCAGGTCGTTGAAGACCCTGGGGTGCTGCCCCAGCGCGGTGGCCAGCGGGGTCCCGTCGGCCACCCGGTTCCGCACCTCGCCGAGCACCAGTTTCAGAGAGCCGACCTTGATCTGTCGGTCGAGCAGATCGAGTGATCTCAACAGCGGGACACCCGAGCGGAGCAGGTCGGCCAGCTGGCTGAAAAAGGTGGCCAGCAGCCGCGACTTGACCTTCCGCCCGGCGTACTTCTGCTGCCGAACTTCCTCGTCAGCCAGCACGATCGAGAGCGGAAAGAGGCTCTGGCCGGCAAGCGAACTGGCCGCCTCGCCCTGGCTGCCAGCGTTCAGCACACCGGTCACTTCGCGACCGGTCAGCTCTCTGGCTGTGTACTGGAATTCGGCCATCGGATCACTCGGCTCCGCCGGCATTGCTGCCGAGAGGATGGTTCAGAGACAGGGAAACGTGTTTCAGGATGGGGCTTGGGGTTGCCTGGAGCAGCCTGGTTCAGACCAGGTCTCCCTTGGTGATCCGTGCAATCTCCTCGACATCCGTGACTCCCGCTGCGACTTTCAACCAGCCTGAATCCCGCAGCGTGGTCATTCCGTTTTCCAATCCGTGTTGACGAATCCGGCTCGAGCTGGCTCGCTCGACACACAGGTCGCGGACACCCTCGTCGGTCCGCAGCAATTCAAAGATCCCGGTCCGGCCCGAAAACCCGGTGTCTCGACAGGCCCGGCAGCCGACCGGCCGATAGAGCACCTCGGGCAACGGCCGCGGGAAATCGGCCGGCAGCTCGGAGTCCACCGGCGTGTACGCTTCGCGACATTCCTTGCACAAGCGACGGATCAGCCGTTGAGCCATCACGCCCTCGACCGTGCTCGAAGCCAGGAACGGCTCGACACCCATGTCGATCAGCCGAGTGAAAGCACTCGCGGCGTCGTTGGTATGCAGGGTGCTGAAGACCAGGTGACCGGTCAGGGAGGCCTGGATCGCGGCGTTGGCGGTTTCGCTGTCCCGGATTTCGCCAACCAGGATCACGTCGGGGTCGTGCCGCAGGATGCTGCGGAGCCCGTGAGCGAACGTGAGGCCGATCTTGGTGTGGACCTGGATCTGGTTGATCCCCTCGGTCTGGTACTCGACCGGATCCTCGACCGTGATGATCTTCGTGGTCGTTGACTTCAATTCGTTGAGACAGCTGTACAGGGTGGTGGTCTTGCCGCAGCCGGTGGGTCCGGTGACCAGGATGATGCCGTGAGGCAGCTGGATCAGCTCGTTGAAGACCGCGATGATCTCCGGCGGCAGGCCGACGTTGACCAGGTCGAAGACCATCTTGCTCTTGTCGAGCAGCCTGAGCACGACTCCTTCGCCGTGGATCATCGGGATGATCGAGACCCGCACGTCGATTTCACGACCACGGATCCGCAGCTTGATTCTGCCGTCCTGAGGCAGTCTCCGCTCGGCAATATTCAGCCGCGACATGATCTTCAGCCGCGTGACGATCGAGGTATAGAACTGGTTGATTTCGGGAGGCACCGGCTGGGGTCTGAGCATCCCGTCGATGCGATAGCGGACCCTCAGGCCGTGTTCCTGGGGCTCGATGTGCACGTCGGTCGCGTTGAGCTCCAACGCCTCGATCAACAGCTCGTTGACCAGCCGGATCACCGACGCCGCCTGGGCCTCCTCGGCCAGGTCCCCGTCGAGGTCGTCGATGTCCTCGAGCAGTTCGACTCCATCGTCGGCCTGGCGCTGGACCAGCTCGGTGATCGTATCACCACCGACGCCCAGGTTGGCCTTGATCAGCTCCACGATGTCTTCGTGGCGGGCGAGGACGGGATCGAGTTCGAGTCCCGAGAGGCTGGAGAGTTCGCTGAGAGCTTCGAGATCGAAGGGGTCGCTGGTGGCGACCCTCACGCTGCCGTTATCGCGATCCAGCGGCAGCACCTCGTGTCGGAAGATGGCCGCGGTGGGGAACTGGCTGATCAACTCGGTGTCGACCTCGAAGTCACCCAGTTCGATGAACTCCATTCCGAGTTCATCGGCAAACGCCCCCAGCACCTGCTCCTCGCTCAACAGCCCCATCTCGACCAACACGCTGTCGATCCGGCGGCCGCCGGCCTGTGCCCGGGCCTCGCGCCACTGGTCCTCGCTGACCAGCCCGCGCTGCTGCAGAATGGATTCAATGTCCATGGCGGCTACCGCCCTCGGCTCGAGCCACGGCCGCCAAACGGTGAGCGGCCGCCTGAGGACCCGCCTCGAGACGAACCGCCGGTGCGGCCGCCGAAGGGAGATCCGCCACTGGATCCCCGGCTGGTGCGACCGCCGGTCGATCCGCCACGCCCCTGTCGCTGCCGCATTTCCATGAATTGCCGCATCCGCGCGGCCTGGTCGGTGCCGCCGCTGCCGCCGCGGCTGCTCGCTCGGCTCGAGGAGGGACCGAACCCGGTCGGACCACTCGCCCCGCCGCCGGTGCTGACGGTCGTCTTGGGCAGCAGGGCCTGGACGGCCTGCTGGATCGCCGTCGAATCGGTGTTTTCCAGGGTCACAATCCTCACGGTCCGCTTGGCCTCCTTGGCCGCGGTGTCGAGCGTGTTGACGAGAGCCTCGACCTGCTTGAACAACGAGTCACTGGCCGAGATCACCAGGGCGCTGGTGCGGCTGTCGACGCCGAGAGTCATCTTCACACCGCTCTGGCGGCTGTTGCCGCCACCGCGGGAGTTGCGGCCGCGGCTGCTGCCGCCACCACCACCCATCAGCATCGCCAGCGGGTTGCCGCCCATCGCCTGGCTCGCGTTGCCGCCCGAGCGGCTACTGGCGGTGAGTTCTTCCTTGTAGACGTCGCGAACGATCTGGGCGACCTCGTTGACGTCGGCATGCTCGACGGTGATGTACCGAGGGGCACGGCTGCGGAGCTGTGCGGGGAGTTCGGCGGCATCCAGGATCTTCAGGACGCTCTCGACATCCGCGATCTGGTCGGCCGGACCCGAAACAAACAGAGCGTTGGATCGTGTCTCGGGAATGATCCGCAACGACATCGGACCATTGGCGAGTGAGTTGATGCCGGTCATGTCCATCAGGCTGCTGCCCATCGACGAGAGTCCTCCGGTGAGGTCGCCGAAGAGACTGCCGCCGGAACCGCTGGCGGTGGCCGACACCGAGCTCTGAGGAAAGAGCCTCTCGAGCATCAGGGCCGCCTCGGTCGCGTCGGCCGAGCGAAGGTAGAAGATGGTCCAGGTCGTCTTGGGTGACATGTGAGCCATCAGCGACTGCAACCGTGCTTCGAGCCGGTCCAGAGCCTCCTCGTCGTCGGAGATCAGGACCAGGTTGCCGTCGCGGATCTCGATCACGATTTCCGCAAGCGGCTCGTCTCCCGCCGCAGCCGGCTCGGGATCGGGCCGCAGCGGCGGCCGGGCCGTCGCGGACGCGGGAGCCTGGGGAGTTGTCGGCTGAGCCTCATCGGATCCGCCGCCTGCTTCGGGCGCAGAAGAGAGCAGGACGAAGGCCTTGAGGAACGTGGCCTTGTCGGCGGGCAACTTCAGCAAGATCTTGCGGGCCTCGAACAACTCACGCGTCCGCTTGCTCGCCGACCACTCGACCTGGGTCAACTTGCCGTCCTTGTCGGCGTCGAGGTTCTGGAACACGAAAGTCGCCAGCCTGCGGTGCCGCTGAACGTCGTCAACGGCGGGTGTCTCGGGTGCTCCACCAGTGCCAGCCCCGTTGCCAGCCCCGTTGCCAGCCTGTCTGAGAGGTGGCACGCTGAAGTTGGCCGAGTTGCGATCGGCACCGGCCGCCGCGCCACCGGCTCCACCACCGGCCGCACCGGTCTCGGGTCTCACCCGGGGATCGTCGGCCGAGGGCACTCGTTCTTCACGAATCGGTCCGCGTTCCGAGGACGGGGTACTGATTCGGATCGGGTTGGGTGTCACCGACTGCAGCAGTCTCAGCAGCGAGTTCACATCGCGGCCGCCCAGCGGGATGGTGCGGATCGGTCCACCTCCGGTGGCCATCGAGACTCCGATGGCGCTGTCGAGCTGGGTGACCATCTGCTTGATCTCGGCGATCTGCTCGGCACTGCCGCGGACGACGAGGTAGCCGGGATTGGCGATCACCGAGGGTGCATTTTCGATGTCCTTGGAGTAGAGCCCCTGCAGGGTGGCGGTCAGCGTGGCCGGGTCCTGCCGGATGGGGATGATCGCGGTGGTGGTCAGGCCACCGCCCTGCCCGTCGAGCTTGCGGATCATCCGCTGGATTTCGTCGTGCCCCCGCTTGTTGGACATCACGTGAATCGTGCGGAACCGCCCGTCCTCGTTGATCACCGCACCGGGGAACAGCACGTCAAGTGTCTTGGTAACTTCCATCGTATCGGCCGAAGTGACCTTGTAGACCTCGAGGTACGGCTCGTTGTCCTGGTCCTGTTCGGCGAACCGATTCGGGGTGTCACCGGCGGGAATGTCGATCGTCTCGATCGCCTTGCGGATCACTTCCATCTGCGCCGGCGGAGCCATCGCCAGCAGCATGTTGGTCCGTTCATCGACGGTCACCGAAACGCTGCCGCCGGCCGAAGCGCCACGACCGGAACTCTGCTGTCGGCTGGACTCACGCGAGCCTCCCCGGCTCCCGCCAAACATCGCGGCAAAGCGGCTGCGAGGATCCGAGCCACCCCGGCTGCTGCCTCGACTGCTGCCCCGGCTGCTGCCCCGGCTGCTGCCTCCGCTGCTGCCTCCGCTTCCGGAAGCCGCACTGACGTTCTGGACACCACGAGCCTGCAGCCCGAAGAGGTCTCGGACCATCTTTTCGGCCGAGAGTGCCGAGACGTTCTGCAGCACGAAGGCCTCGTACGTCACGTCCTTCTTTTCCTCGGGAATGTAGCTCTTGAGAACCGCGTGGATCTCAGCGACGTTGTTGGCCAGGCCGGTGACGACCAGGGAGTTGGCGACCGAGAGTGCGGTGGCCTTGCCCTGAGGGCCCAGCAGGTCTGCCACCTCGGTGGCCGCCTTGGCCGCGTCCTTGCCTTCCAGAGGCATCACCACCCGCACCAGTTCATTGCTGGCCCGAGCGGGCAAATCGGCAATCGCCACGGTCGGCACCAGGTTGGGCGGCACCGTGTCGTCGACGTTGACGACCACCGCGAAGCGATCGCGACGGAGCAGGATGAAGCCCTTCTGCAGCAAGGCTCCGTTGAGCACGTTGAGGGCTTCGGTCGGGGTGTATTCCTTGTCGTCGAAGTAGGTGAATGTCCCCGGAGGCACGGTTTCCCGGTCCCAGGTCAAAGCGGCCGCGTCGGCAAACATCTTCAGCACGTCCGACCAGGGAGCCTGGACAAAGTTGAACTTCAGCGACTTCACCGGCTGGGAAGACCTCGCACCGGCCTGGGCACCAAACGAGGCCACAACCGTCGCGGTGGCCGGCTTGCCGTCGGCACCCACCACCCGGGCACCCCGATCGGCTGCCGGGGCCGTTGCGGGCGCGGTTGCAGGTTTGGTTGTGGTGGTGGCGGGCTTGGTATCGGCGACCGGCTTGGGAGTCCCCTCGGCCGAGGTGCCGGCCAGGGCCTGGAAGCTGGTCTTCTGGGTCGCGGTCAGCAGGCCCAGCACGGCCTGGTCACGCTGCTTCCCGAGTTGTTCGCGTTGGGTCTCGAGGGCCTTGAACTTCGTCTCGCGTTCGTCGCGAGGCAATTCCCGGTTGCGGAACACCGCCATCCTCGCCGCGTCCAACGCCCGCTTCTGCTGATCATGTCCTGTCAGCATCGCCTTCAGTTTCGTCTTCTGGTCGTCGGTCAGCTTGAGTTCGGCGACGACCCATTGGGCACCGAGCCCCCCGGTTCCCCGCCGTTTCAGCTGGTGGACTCTGAGACCACGCAGTTGCTCGGAGGAAACCACCTTGGCCAGTTCGGCCTCGGCAGCCTTCCGCTGCGTGTCGAAGAACGTCTGCCGCTCGGCCTCGATCCTGGTCCGCTCGGCGTCGTCCTTCGCCTCCTGGATCCGCTGCCCGAACTCGCGAGCTTTCTCGAAACTGCTCCGAAAACTGTCGCGGATCTTGCTGATCGAATCGGCCTGCTGATCGGTCAGTTTCAACTCCGCCCGGATGTCCTCATCCCGGGCCATGTCCAGCAAGCTGTCTCCACCACGTCCTCGGCGGCTTCGCTGAGCCTCTGTGCTGGCCGTGTCGACCAGGGCTCCCGCCAGGACCGCAACGGCGACGGCGAGTCGTGACAGGCTGTTGAGATTCAAGCTCTTCATGATCAATACTTCCATGCCAAGTCAGGCTCCCTGCCAGTGAGCCGCGACAGGCGGCTCGGAGGACAGGACCAATGGTCTTGTTGGTCTTGTTGGTCTTGTTGGTCTTGTTGGTCTTGTTGGTCTTGTTGGTCTTGTTGGTCTTGTTGGTCTTGTTGGTCTTGTACGGTTAGGAGATCGTATTTCCAGCAGTCTAGTTCGCCCACACCGAACAGGTCGGAATGGACTGGTGTTGGGTCGGGGGGGACGTGAGAAACTGTGAGGCGATCTGGCGGAGATTCCGATTACTCCGATAACACCTCCAACTGGTTGTTTCCCTTCGGACGGTTTTGGGGCTATTCTAGAGGAACAAACCCCGCCGAGCGGTGTTCAGACTGGAGAAAATGGGAGATTTCTGATGACTCTGTCACGCGTGCTCTTGGCAGCCTGCTCTGCCCACTCGAGTAAGTTGGCACTGTTGCTGCTGTCCCTGGCCACTCTGCTGGCCTGCCCGGCCACCCTATCGGCCCAGACGATCCGTTTCGGTAACGGTCAACGCGGCGGCATGAGCTTCATGATGACGCAGCGGGGTGGCGGAGGTGGCGATGATCGCGGCGAGCGGATGCGGAGTTTCTTCTCTCAGATGCGCTCCAGCAACGCGTCTCCCGACGACCGCCGCCAGCAGATGCAGTCGTTCTTTTCCCGGATGCGAGGCGGAGAACGCGGCACCAGCAGCAGGGGTGGTAGCAGCAGGGGTGGCCGCGAGGGAAGCGACCGAGGTCGGCGCGGGGGTTCCTCGAAGGAACAGAGCAAGCCGAAGCCCAGGGTGCGAGTCACCGTGGACCTGCCCGAGCAGTACGCCGGTCTGGACCTGGACAAGGATGGGCAGTTGGGTCTCTACGAATGGAAGCTGGCGGCGATCGCCCAGTTCCGAACACTCGACGCCAACGGCGACGGATTCCTGACCCCGCGTGAACTGTCTGCCGGTTCGAGTACCGAAGCAGTCGCAACGGCGGCTCCTGCGGCAGCCTCCGCCGATCCGACTGCGGCCTCCACCACGGCGGCCCCCTCGACAACGATCACCGTTTCGGCAGCAGCCGCTCCGGCGGCTTCGAAGAAGGACGCCGGATTGGTCCGGATCGCCAAGTACACCTTCAAGGCACTCGACAAGGACAAGGACGGCTCGCTGAGTGCCCAGGAGTGGAGCCAGAGCAAGCGGACACGCGAGAGCTTCAACAAGAAGAAGGTGAAGATGAAGCTGCCGATCGACGAAGCGGGCTTCGTGGCCGCCTTCCCGTCTCGACGCTAGTCGCCACCCCGGCCAGCCAGGCGCCTGGCTCGTTTGAGCACATCGGGCATCACCTCCAGCCACCCGGTGCTTGTGACCGCGGCTGATTCTGTGGTGGTCTGCAGCAGTCGCTCGTATCGGTCGAGCAGCTCGCTGGCCGCTTCGCGGTCACCTCGCTCGACGGCCAGCACCAGCGCCGCCCGGGACCACGAGGGGGCCAGGGCTCCCTGCTGGGCATCGGGCAGTTCTCCGAGCCGATCGACCAGGTCGCGGGCGTCCGAGGATCGACCCTGCTGAAACAGCCGTCGAGCATGCTGCAGGATCATCAACACGGCGGGAACGGCATCCTTGGAAACGGCCAGCGACTGGGCGTAGGCGGTCCAGGCGTCGTCCCATTTTCCGAAATCGACCGCCCGGCAGCCGGCTCGTGCGTACTCACTGGTGGAAACCGGCCGGATCTCCTGATCGAGCCTCTGCCGACGGGCCCAGCTCTCGAGCCATCCCAACCTCCGTGCCCCGTTGGCCAGGAAGACCGGTCCCAGTCTCCGGAATTGTCGACGTCGGTGCCGCCGCGACCGCGCGGCGTCCATCGGGGCATCGAGTTTCAACCACCCCTCCCGCCCCACCGCCTCGGCCAGCAGCCTGCCGATTTCCTGGTGCCCCTGCAGGGTCGGGTGGACATGATCGACGTACCAGTCCGATCCCGGCAGTCCCTCGGGACTCCCGTTGCGGATCTCCAAGGCGGCATCGACCAGGGGCGTTGCGGTGGCCTTTGCCACCGCAGTCAGCACCCGATCCAGCCGCCCGATCATTCTCAAGGGACACACGTCCAGGTCGCGGGCCCTACGGTAGGCAACCGCCGCGGGTTCGGCGTGTCCGAGTCGATCGAGTGTTCGAGCGATCCTCCAGGCAACCAGGGCATGCTGGTTGTCGAGTTCCGCGGCCCTGCGGTAGGCAGCCAACGCCGCTTCGAACTCCCGCTGCGAGGATCGCAGTTTTCCTTCATCCATCGCCGCCTGCCACAACGCAGCCTCCTTGACACTCAACCCGTCGCGGTGCTGCGACTTGAACGGGGGGCAGTCCCGCAGGTTCGAACCCAGCCGAACCAGCAGCAGCGGCACCCCGGCCTCACGACAGGCTGAAATCATCGTCTCCAGAGATCGCCCGTACTGCTCGACCACCTCGTCCTGCCACGGCAGGTCGCGTTGATACGACGCGAACCCGCGTTGATGGTCGAGACGGGCTTCGACCTCCGACGGGCCGTCCTCGGAGACCGGCTCGGGGTCACCTCCCAGCCACCTCCGGCACAGCGTCACCGTCCGCAGCGACATCGCCGTGTCCTCCAGCCAGGCCATCGCCTGGTTGCGGTCCTTCAGACCCCGGTAGCTGCGGTCTTCCAGGAACTCGTTGTGACCGGTGGCGACCACCAGCAGGTCGGGCTGATACCCGAGCACCTCGGCCACGATCGGCCTCAGGCGGTAGCTGGCATAGGAAAGTCCTCCGCAGTTGACCGCTTCGATCGTTCGCCCCTCGGATCGCTCGGCCAGTTCCAGCCCCAACCAGCGTGTGAACGAACTCTCGGTGGTGTAGGGACGTCCTCGTACGGTGGATCCCCCCAGGCAAAACAGCCGAAATCCGTCCTCGGGCTTCACCGCGGCGAACTCCTGATCACCGAAGAACACGCCTCGTGCCGTAGCCGTCCGATAAACGCCGTCCCGGGTGTCGGCTTCGAAGAGCCGCCCCGAGCGGTTGAACCCCGACAGCGGATCATCGGCCAGCGAGGGATCGGCGACATCCAGGCCCCACAGCACAGTTTCCAGCACCACGAAGGGGCAGAGTGCCAGAAAGACCGTCAACAGGCGGAACGCGCGGCGACGCCCGCGGCCGCTGGAGGACGTGCCCGGAGCACCGGGATCGGGGACCGGGGATTGAGGAGCGGCCATCGAACGGACAACGGGATGGGGCTGTCAATCGGCCCGGTGTTGGGCTATACCGACGGCCGGGAAACGAGGGAGTCGCTCGCGGAGCCTAGCATGACACACCCGGTCGGTAAAGAACTTCAGCAACCACCCCCCGCAACTGCAACGAACTCGCCCACTGCGATGAAACGGGATCACCTGCTGCTGCGAATGGGCGTGGCGGGACTACTGGTGCTGCTGAGTCTCAATGCGTGGCTGACCACCCGCCACATCGAGCAGCAGTCGTTGTCCTCCCAAGAGCATCTCTTCTGGGTCCTCTGTCACGACGGAGGGACTCCCCAGAGTCGCAAGGAGGCCTTCCTGGGGCTGGTGGCTGCGGGCAACTCGATCTGGACCTCCGCCCGACTCGAAAAACTCGACCTCGATGGAGTCGACCTGGCCGGGACCTACCTGGCCGGTGCGATCCTGGATGGAAGCCGGATGGTCGATGCGCAGCTGATGCGAACCGACCTGCTGCAGGCGAGTCTCAAGACGGTCGATCTTCGCAAGGCCTCGCTGGTGGGGGCCCAGATGGAGGAGATTCTGGCGCTGAGAGCGAGGCTTGACGAGGCCCAGTTCTTCGAAGCCAACCTTCGCTCCGCCTCGCTCGAACAGGTCCACGCTCACAAGGCCCAGTTCGCCAGGGCCGACCTCTCTGAGGCCTACCTCTACATGGCCGACTTCACCGGGTCGAGCTTCACCGGTGCCAATCTCCGCGACGCCAACCTCGAAGCAGCCATCTTCCGCGACACCGATCTCTCGCTGTCCGTGATGGACGGAGTCCGGCTGGTCGATGCCGACTTCAGCGGTGCCAACTGGTGGCGAGCCCAGGGACTGACGCAATCGCAGCTCGATGAACTCTCGGCCAAGTTCTCACCCGACGAAGACGCCTCCGACGAACTCCGCGAAGACTACCAGCGGTGGCTGGAGGGCCAGTAAGTAGCCCTAGCGCTGCTGACGCTTCCGGGTCGACCCCGGCGTCTCATCCAGTCGCCGCTTCCGCCTCTCTTCGGCCCGCTGCCGCTGACGCTGGATGCCGCCGCCGATGGCCGCTCCGAGCATCTTCAGGTAGCCCTCCTCGACCTTCAGCTGGAACCGCATGCCGTTCTCCGAGGGTCGGATGTCGACCTGCAACCGGTCGCCTCCTCCGGCGAAAGCCGTACGAGCCCGCGCGGCGAAGGGCCGCTGGGCGTCCATCTTGTCGAGCCAACTGGACATGTTGAGCACGAACTGGAAGGGAGCACCTCGCTTCTGCTTGCCCACGGTCGCCCGTGCGGCAGCCAACTCGTCGATCGCCGTCTTGGTGGCTTCCAAAGAACTGCTGTCGCCCAGGGCGAACCAGACCACGTTGGGTCCGGTGCCAATATAGACCGACGGCTTGCCACCGTAGATCCGCTGGTTCAACGCGCTCACAGCACTCTCGCGACTCCCGATCCGGTGAAACGAAACGCCCTTGTGCGAGTCAACATCAAGTTCCATCTCGCCCACCTCGGGGTTCTGCTTCAGCTGAGCCATGATCGAGCGGACCGAGGCGGAGATCTTCTGGCCGTCTTCGACCTTGAGTCCCCCGTAGAGCGCCATCCGCTCCGGCGGCAACACCTTGTATTGGAAGAACGCATCGGCATGACCCGTCTCGGCCGTCTTGTTCAGGGCGGCAAACAGACTGCGGACTGCCGGAGCCACGGGCTCGAGTTGAGAGATGATCTGAGGTTCGATCACGCGGAGGAACTCGGTCGTGTTGCCCTGCTCGCGGTCGTCCATCTTCCACGACAGCGAGAAACTCAGCGGAGCCTTCTCGTCGAGCAGCGGGGCGAAATAGCTGGGCCGCGAATCGATCTTGGCCAGCGCCTTGGCCCACTTGCCGTTGGGCTTGGCCTCGAACTGAAACTCGATGACCGCGTCCTTGTCCTCCTTCGAAGCGTTGATGCCCAGCGTGATCCGGTCGCCTTCGGCCAGCAGCAACTCGATGAACTCCAGCATGTTCGATTCGTTGGCACGCCGCAGTTGGTAGGGGCCGTCAGGCTCGTCGTCACGCTGCTGCATGTTGGCATTGAACTGACCCCTCAGCACACCCAGCAGGGTCGTCTTGACCGCGTCGGGAACCGTGTCCAGCCGCAGGGTGACCGCCAGGTCGTGGCGGGCCGAGAGGCCACCGGTGAGCTTGGCGGGGTCGAGGAATTTCTGATCGAGATTTTCGGCGTCGGTGCTGATGAACGCGTAACCGCCTCGCAGCAGGATCTGCTGGCGACCGCGAGGTCCGACCAACTCGTAACGGTTCTCTTCGCCGTCGACCGGCTTGAGAGAGGTGGTGCCGCCGCCGATCGTCTGAGTCAGCTCGTCGATGCTCTCCACGGGCAGATACCCGACCGGGATCGGACGGGGTGGGAACCCCGGGGCCAGGAAAATCATCACGCCCAAGGGCTTCTTGCGGTCGACCCCCTTGAGGTTGTTGACCGTCGACAGGCCGCCGTCGATCATCTCGTTGATCTGCGACTGTCCCGCGGTCTCGAAGAGGTACTTCACATCGCCGAGCAGGCGGTCGACGCTGGCCACGTTGATGATGACCAGCGGCACGGCAGCCGACCTGTCGGTGTCATCGGCCTCGTCGTCCTGGGCTCGAACGGCCGAAGGGGTCCCCATGGTGATCAGTCCGGCGATCAACAGGGCCAGCATCCGCCGCCAAGATTGTGAACCAAGCGTCATGATTCCTCTCGCATTCTCTTCATTTCAGAGAGCCTGAACCGGCCACGACCGGCTCACACTCACCCGCAGCACAAATCCCCGCGCCGCAGTTGTAGGAATTCATCCGACCGAGGGCCATTCCCTGGCCCGCCGCTCGGATGGATCACCGAATTTCGCGAGATCGACTCGGTCGAAACCCGTGAAGGCGGCCCGTCCTAGGCTACACCCTTCTTCTTGGCGCCGGGCCGCGTCGGTCGCTTCGGGCGACCACCCTGGCCCTTTTTGCCCTGGCCACCGCGGCCGCCTCGGCTGCGAGTGGGCGAACGACGGGCGAGTTCGAACTTGGGTCCCTTGAGGGCTTCGAACTTGGTCTTCTGTCCAGCGGTCAGGACCGCGGCGATCGCCTTGTCGGTCCCGGTGCGAATCGCTTCGCCCTTGGTCCGCAGATCGGCAAACCGCTTCTGGATTTCCTCGCGAGAAGCCCGCTTCCGCTCGGTCTTTTTGGCACCCTTGGCACCCTTGGCACCCTTGGCACCCTTGGCACCCTTGGCACCCTGAGGACGACGACCACCGAATCCGCCGCCCAGACCCGCAAACAGCTCCTGCTGCTTCTTCTGGCTAGCTTCCATGGTCATCTTGATCTTGGCGATCTGGGCGGCCGAGAGACCCAGGGCCTTGGCGACCTCAGGCTCGGTCAGGGCACGGTTGCCCTTCTGCTGCAGGACGATCTGCTTGAGACGCTTGGACTGGGCTTCGTCGAGAATCAGGCCATAGAGATCCGCTTCGGCTTCCTTGGACTTCTTCTCCGAGGTCTTACGCAACTCGGCCAACTTCTTCTCTCGGTCTTCAGGAGACAGATCGCGGAAATTGCCACCAAACAGAGCACGGAAGTCGGGGCGAGCCGACTGGGACAGTTCGCGGATGATCCCCTGCTGCTCTTCGGAAATCTTCAGTTCCTTGCGAACTTCCTCGCGGCCGATCAATTGCAGTGCACCCGGAGCCCCTCCGCCCCGACCACCACCGCCAAAACCACCAAACCCGCCACCACGCTGTCGCTGGCCCCGCTGACCACGCTGGCTCTTTTTGGGTTGCTCTTTCTTCTGCTGTGCCTCAGCAACCGAAGCAGCCAGCAGCGACACCGCCACCACGGCGGTCAGTCCACGCAGCCAAGTAAGGGATCGCAACATGTTTCGTGACTCCTGGTAGAGAATGTCTCGTAATCGGCCTTACAACTCGCTCGACACAGCCTGGAATCCGCCGTAAATCGAGCAGTTTTCGTTTTATCACTTATACAGAATCAGGACAAGTAGGGACGGACCCCCCGGAGTGGGGGCTCCGGGAGGCCGCCCCGGAAGTGGTGAGCCGCCCTCTCGGATGGCTCTCCGAGAAGCCTAAACACCTGAATTCCGGCAAAGTTTCGAAAAAAAACGGCTGGAAGCTCGAGATTTCCTCGGACGACGATTCCCGCGGCTACAGACGAGATCCGAGAATCGTTCACTCGGAAATACCCGCATAACCGATACAAACTAACTGATGACCCAATCTGGCTCGTGTGGCTGATTGCCTTCAGTTGCCTGCCGTGAGTGTTCCACCGCCAACCAGCCGGTTCCCGACCGGATCGGCGAGGTCGAAACGAGGATCTGCAATCGTGGGCTGCATTTCGTATCCGAGACCCGCACGGTTCCTGGTCGTGCTGATGTCCGCACTGGGGCTGCTGCCTGCCCCGGCCAACGGCGGCGAGTTGACCGATTCGCTGGTTGACGTGTTGAGATCCGACGACCCGGCCGAGACCTATGTGGTCCGCTCGGGGCTGGGTCACAGCATCGGAGACGGAGTGGGCTACGACAGCGGGTTTTCAAACTTCAGCAACTTCATCCCGCTGATCGAAGAAGCCGAGCGTCGACTGCTGTTTGCTGATGTTCACCTGCTGATGAACAACCGGTCCGCTGTCGGAGGCAACCTGGGCTTCGGACAGCGGGTCTACGACGCCGACGCCAATCGCACCTGGGGCGTCTTCGCCTGGTACGACTTCCGCGAAACCCGCGAGAACTGGTTTCACCAGATGACGATCGGCTTCGAGACGCTCGGAGAACATCTCGACGTCAGGTCCAACATCTACATCCCCGACGTGGGCGACGATCGCCTGCCCAATCCCGACCGAAACTACTTCTCGGGCAACCAGCTGGTCATCGCCGACGAAGCGGCCATGACGGCCGTCGACCTGGAAGCGGGCACATCGCTGGTTTCCTTCGGCGACATCGTCACCCGCAGCTACGCCGGCGGCTACTTCCTGCGTGCCACCGGCAGTCCCGACACGTGGGGCTGGCGGCACAGGACCGAGCTGGAATGGACCAATCGCATGTGGGTGAATCTCGGAATCCAGGACGATGACCTGTTCGGGCGAACCATCACCGTGGGCATCACGATCCACTCGTTGCAGGCCGTCGCCCCCTCACACCCGGCTCCGGCATGGCCCACCTTTGACAGCATGGCCCGCTCCGACGCACCATCGGACCAGTCGCACGTCGCCGGCCGCCTCTCCGAGCCGACCCGGCGGTTTCGCAATATCATGATCCACCGCCAGGAACGCGTAGCGGCAGATCCGGCCACCGGAGCCCTGCTCTCCTTCCTGCACGTGGTCCCGGATGGAATCGGTAACGGTTCGATCGAAGCCCCCTTCGGCACGTTTGAGGATGCGATGGCAGACTCTCGAGCCTCGGGAAGCCGCGTCTACACACCCCAGGGTGGCACGTTTACCGAAACCTTCACGCTGAAAAGTGGCACCGAGTTGATCTCGAGCGTCAACCAGCACCGTGTCGCAACCCAGGGCGGCCGACGCCTGCTGCCACGATCCGGGATGACCCCGGCCACAATTCTCAACGGCGACATCACGCTGGCCAACAAGACCCGGGTAGACGGGTTCCAGATCAACGGCCAGGTGATCGGTGACGAGGTCGAAGATGTCACGCTGTCGAAGAACCTGATCAGCCCAACCGCGCCCCAGGCCGGCATTTCGCTGACCAACATCGACAACGGCGGGAACCCGATCACAGTGTCCCAGAACACGATCTCCGGTGGCGACATCGGGATTTCGGCAACCGGCACCACGCTCGATCTCGTGTTCACCGACAACTCGGTCCTGGACGCGGCCACGCGGGCCGTTCAGCTCGAGGCCACCGGCACCGCCGCGTCGGCCTGGACCGTGACCGGCAATTCGCTCTCGGGAACCAACCTCGGCAACGGCACCGAGGCCATCCTGACCAACTCGGGGACCGGGTCGCTGGCGCTGATCCTGACCCGGAATTCCAGCAGCAACAGGTTGCCCGCGGACCTGATCAACTACGACCTGCGAAACACCAGCACCGGAACCTTCACGCTTCAGCCGTTCGGAACGAATTCCGGCGACGTCGGCAGCTCCGACGAATCGGTCAGCATCCCGTAATCCGCGGCGTGAACACTTCGCAGCCCAGGCCGGCCAGGGCCTGGCAGAGCCGCTGGTACATCGCATCGTCCAGGCAGCTGCCGATGATCGCGCCACCCGAGCCGGCGAACTTGGCACTGGCACCGGCCGATCGAGCCGCCTCGATCATCGACACGTGCTCCGCTGGCAATTGGCAGATCGAGGCCCGCAGGTCGTAGTTGGCGTCCAGCAGCTCGTGCAACCGCTCTGCATCACCGCCGGCCAAGGCCTCGATTCCCTCAGAGGTCAACTCAGCAAACCGACCCATCGCCTCAAGCACCTCCGGCTCACCCTGCTCGTACCGCTCGCGGAGCCGGTTGTGGAACACCTCGGTCGGTTCCCCCGCGTCGCTCGAATAGGCCACGTAGAGCCTGGGCAGCCCGGCGGGATCCAGCCTCACGTAATCCCCGCACAAGTACCCCTCGCAACTCTCGACCCTCTCGTGCCCAAAGTCCATCGCCACCACCCCGCCGAAGACCTGGATCACCCGGTCCTGCAGCCCCGCGGTGATCCCCAGTTCCCCGGTCTCCACGGCCAACGCCAGAGATGGCTGCACGCGTCGAGGAATCTCCACCGCATAGAACTCCATCAACGCCCGCAAGGTGGCGACGATGATCGCGCTGGAACCGGCCAGGCCGACGGCTCGAGGAATGTTTGACGTGTAGCGGACGGCAAAGTTGCGGTCGTGCAGTTCCAGTCCACGACCCGTGCAGTACTCGACAAACGTCTTGATCGTCGCCTTGACCAGCCGCACACCGCCGTAATAGCCGTGCAGACGAACGTCCTCGACCAGGTCACCGACCGATGCGAATCGACTCTGGTCCTCCTGGCTCAACAGGATCTCCACCCGGTCCCATTCGTAGAGAATCGTCTCGGCCCAGAAGTTCTCCAGCGCCAGCGAGATCGTCCGGCCGTGGTAGCCGTCAGACGGGTTGCCCAGCAGGCCGGCCCTCGCCGTGGCTCGTTGTCGGATCAGCCGCATCAGAGCGTGCCGCCATCGAGCAGCCGCCGGAGTTCGTCTCGAAGATCCGGGCCGTAACGAGGGTCGGCCAGGGCGAACTCGGTGAAGGCCCGGAAGTAACTGCCGAAGTTGCCGATGTCGAATCGCCGCTCATCAGGACGCAGCCGGATCCCGATCCCACGGCCCCCGTCAGCCAACACGCTGCGGATCGCGTCGGTCAACTGGATCTCACCCCCCTTGCCCGGCTCGGTCCGCGACAACGCATCGAAGATCCTCGGCGAGAGTACGTAGCGGGCGGCGACCGCCAATCGACTCGGAGCCTCCTCCACCGACGGCTTCTCGACCAGGTCGGCCAGCTCGAATGCCTCGCCCACCTCAGCCTCCGACTCGCCCGATTCCGGCCGGGCGATCCCGTAACGAACCACGTCCTCCAACGCCACCTCCTCGAACGCCACCACCACGTCGGCACCTTCGGACTCGAACCGCTCGACCATCCTCGCCACGATGTCCGACTGGGCGTTGACACCAATGATCGAATCGCCCAGTGCGACCACGAACGGCTGGTCGCCGACCAAAGGACGTGCACACAGCACGGCATGGCCCAGGCCCAACTGACGACGCTGTCGCGTGTAGAAGTATTCGAGGCTCTGCCGCTCGAAATCCAGCTCCTCCAGTAACTCCTCACGCCCCGTCTCACGCAAAAACGTGATCAACTCCCAGTTCGTATCGAAATGATTCTCGATCGAGGCCTTCCCCGGTCCAGTGACAAACATCAAGCGGTGGATGCCCGAGTTGGCCAGCTCCTCAACGACATACTGCACCACCGGCTTGCGGCCGACCGGCAACATCTCCTTGGGCTGACTCTTGGTCGAAGGCAACAGCCGAGTGCCCTGCCCTGCGACAGGCACGACGGCCAGGTCGATCGCCATGATGGGGTTCCGAGGGGAAGAGGAAAATGGGAAGAGGAGAAAGTCGCGTGGTGGGAGGGGTCTAGGGAGAACTGGGTGGGGGCTGCGGTGGGGGCTGCTGGGTGGTGGCTTGGATCACGAAGCGGGTTTGTCCGTCGTCGGCCTGGTCCTGGACGACCTGCCATTCCTGGGCGACCTCGGTGATGCGCACCGGGGGCAGAGCGAGTTCGGCGAGCCAATCGAACCAGTCATCGCGTCCGACGATGGCGTCCTCGAGTCGTGCTCCGGTGAGGTCGGCTCCGCTGAAGTCGGCGGCGGTGAGCGTGGCGCCGCGGAGGTCGGCCCCTCGGAGAATGCTGCCGTTGAGCTGGGCTTGAGTGAGGTCGCTGTTTTTGAGTTGCGCGCCCGAGAAATCGGCTCGCCTGAGTTGTGCGCCTCGCAGCCGTGCTCCGTTGAGCACAGCTGAGGTGAAGAGGTTTCCTTCGAGCGAGGCTCCGGTGAGATCGACGCCGGACATCTTGGCCTCGGTAAAATCAGCCAGCCTCAGGTCCGGCCCACCGCTCGTCGCAGCCGACATGCCCGTCCCACGGTAGCCGCCTCCGGCGGCCAGCGTCATGCCCAGCTGCAGGCCGGTGAGATCTGCGGCTCGGAAACGGGCCATGTAGAGATGAGCCTCCTCGAGCTGAGCACCTCGCAGGTCAGCTCCACTGAAATCCGCCTCGCGGGCGTCCACATGCGAGAGATTGGCCTGCCTGAGATCGGCGTTGCGGCCGCGGGCTCCGGGGAGCCGAGCGTGTGAGAGGTCGGCGGTGTTGAGGTTTCCGCCATCGAGGACGACTCCGGTGAGATCGGCTCGCTGGAAGTTGGCCCCAGCCAGCGAGGTGCCCGAGAAGTCGACTTTGGCCAGGTACGAGTCGGGCAGCTGCACTCCGGCCAGGTTCTTGTCTCGCAGACGCAGGCCGGCCAGCGACTTCGAACCCCGCTGGTTGATTTCCTCGAGGATCCCGCGGATGGCACCGCCGCCACCGGGCCGACTGCCGGCATCCACCAGCACCAGCCACTGCAGCTGCTCGCGAGCCCGCTGCCGATCGGGAGCCTCCATCAGGTAGACCAGCGGGATGCAGGCCAGCCCCATCACCGCCAGGCCGCAGGCCACCTTGGCTGTCGCCGAACCGGCCAGAGCGTACACCACCCACTGCATCGCGTACTCGGTCCATCGGAATGGAACTTGCCAGCCGGGACAGGGCTCGGGTCGGATCGGTCTCACAGAATCGGGCACGTGAAGACTCCAGCTGAAACACGACGCCACCGGGCCGGGAACGGGCCGCGAACCGACCGGGAACGCCGCTTCCATCATCACCGGCCCGCACGGGTCGATCAATGGGTCAGCGGATCCGGCGACCACCGACCCGCGTGGGTTGTCACCGATCGCGATGGTGACTCATATTATGAGGGTTGTCCGGCCCGATGGTGCCCCTGCTGGGACCTCGGACCGGTCCTGCTGTGACTGACTTTAGAGGATGGAGACGACGCCGATGGTGGGACACGAACCGACAACCGCCAGCCAGGTCAGACAACTCAGCCCGAAGCGGCGGATCGGAGTGCTCGCCGCCGCGGTGATCTTCAGCGGACTGTGCGCCGGCCAGCTGCCGGCCGCCGACCAGAACGCACAGGTGGACTTCAATCGGCAGATCCGACCCATCCTCTCAGCACACTGCTTCGGTTGCCATGGACCGGACTCCGGCAAACGCGAGGCCAAGTTGCGACTGGACACCCGCCAGGGTGCTCTGGCACCCCGCAAGGGCCACAAGACCATTGCCGCAGGAGCGCCGCAGAACAGCGAGCTGTTCCGGAGGATCACGGCCGAGTCGGCCGACGAGCGGATGCCGCCCCCCGATGCCAACAAGCCGCTCTCGAAGCCGCAGATCGAATTGATCCGGAGATGGATCGCCTCAGGAGCCCAGTGGCAGGAACACTGGGCGTGGGTCACCCCCACCCGGCCCCCACTTCCCTCGCCCGCCGATTACCTCGACTTCGTCCGCTCACCGGTCGACCGCTTCCTGCTCGAGCGTCACTACAAGGAAGGGCTGGTCCCGTCCAGGCCCGCGGATCGCCTGACGCTGATCCGCCGAGTTTCGCTCGACCTGCTCGGCCTGCCCCCCACCCCCGACCAGGTCGACGCGTTTGTGGGCGACAATCGGCCCGGGGCCTGGAAGCGGCTCGTCGATCGGCTGCTCGGCTCGAAACACTACGGCGAACGGATGGCGATCTACTGGCTGGATGTCGTCCGCTACGCCGACAGCAACGGCTACCACTCAGACGAAGCCCGACAGATCGCACCCTACCGCGACTACGTGATCGAGGCCTTCAACAGCAACATGAAGTTCGATCGGTTCGTGACCGAGCAACTTGCCGGTGACCTGCTGCCCCAGGCCAGGGTGAACCAGAAGGTCGCCTCGGGCTTCAACATGCTGCTGCAGACGACCAGCGAAGGAGGTGCCCAGGCCAAGGAATACCTCGCCAAGTACTCAGCCGATCGCGTCCGCAACACCAGCTCGATCTTCCTCGGCGTCACGCTCGGATGCGCTCAGTGTCACGACCACAAGTACGACCCGTTCACCTCCAGGGACTTCTACCGCTTCGCCTCGTTCTTTTCTGACATCCAGGAACGGGGAGTGGGCAATCCCACCGCCTACCCGGTCCGCACCGGCAGCTTCGACAAGTCGATCCGGACCGTCGAAGCCCAGATCACCGACCTCGTCAAGACCCTGGCCACCTCCACCCCCACGCTCGTCGCACAGCAGCTGAAGTGGGAGACGGGCCTGGCGGCCGAGGCCACCGCCAGCGTATCGCTCTCTGCCTGGTCCAGGATCGGCCCGTTCCCGGCGGCGGACTTCGAGCAGGCCCACGCCAAGGCGTTTGGCCCCGAGACCGACTCCGATCTCAAGAAGACTCACGACGGCCTGAAATGGGCCGCCGCCCCGAAACTCGTGGACGGCAAACCTCACAACCTGTCCGGCCAGAACTGTGCCACCTACCTGTTGCGGACCATCACCACCTCCAAGCCCCGCAAGCTGGTCGTCTCACTCGGCAGCGACGACAGCATCAAGCTGTGGCTCAACGGCAAACTCGCCTTCGAAAAGAAGGTGCTGCGAGCGGTCGGCCCCAACCAGGACAAGGCCACGCTCGATCTCTCCGCCGGTGAGAACCAGTTGCTGCTGAAGGTGGTCAACGGCGGCGGCGGATACGCGTTCTACTTCCGTGCCCTGCAGAGTTCTCTGCCGGCACCGGTGCTCGCGGCACTCAAGCTGCCTGCCGACAAGCGTAATGCGGCCCAGAAGAAACTGCTGGCCGCCCACTACCGCTCGATCGCCCCGTCCCTGAAGCCACTCCGCGTCCGCCTGGCGGCAGCCCGGAAGAAAAAGGTGGACCTCGAGAAGGGCCTGCCCAAGACCCTGATGACCGTTTCGGTCAAGCCCCGTCCGATCCGCATCCTGCCTCGAGGCGACTGGATGGACGACTCGGGACCTGTGGTCGAACCGGGCGTGCCGGGCTTCCTGCCGACTCTCGAAGTCAAGAAGCGGCGACCCAATCGACTCGACCTGGCTCGTTGGATCGTCCGCAAGGACAACCCCCTGGCGGCACGGGCCTTCGTCAACCGGTTGTGGAAACTCTACTTCGGCCACGGCCTGGCCACTCCGCTGGACGACCTGGGCGCCCAGGGCTCTCGGCCCACTCACCCCCTGCTGCTCGACTGGCTGGCGGTTGAGTTCATCTCGAGTGGCTGGGATGTGAAGCACATGGTCCGGCTGATGATCGATTCGGGTGCCTACCGCCAGCAGTCGCTGGTCGACCCGGTCCTGAAACAGCGCGACCCCTACAACCAGCTCCTGGCCCGCCAGTCCCGCTTCCGGCTCGATGCTGAAATCGTCCGCGACAACGCCCTGGCCGTCAGCGGCCTGCTGGTCACCGAGATCGGCGGACCCAGCGTCAAGCCGTACCAGCCGGCCGGTTACTGGCGTCACATGAACTTCCCGGCCCGATCCTGGAAGTCCTCGGCCGGTACCTCGGTCTACCGCCGCGGACTCTACACCTGGTGGCAGCGGATGTTCCTGCACCCCAGCCTGCTGGCATTCGATGCTCCCAGTCGCGAGGAGTGCACGGTCGAGCGGCCTCGCTCGAACACCCCCCAGCAGGCCCTGGTGCTGCTCAACGATCCGACCTATGTCGAGGCGGCAGCCGCGCTGGCCGGGCGGATCGTCGATTCCCAGGCCGTCGGCTTTGCCCCGCGACTCGCATGGGCGTTTCGCCAGGTGCTCTCCAGGCGACCGCGTCCCCAGGAGACTCGCATCCTGCAGTCGGTCTTCGACAGTCACCTGGCCGACTACAAGGCCGACCCGGCCGCCGCCCGTGCCGCCCTGACCGCCGGGCGACTGAGCCCCCCGAAGGACGCCAGCGACGACGACGTGACCCGGCGAGCCGCCTGGATGTCGATGGCCAGGATCCTGCTCAACCTGCACGAGACCATCACCCGCTCCTAGACCCGCATGGCTCTTCCCCCCGCATCACCCCTGTGAAATGACTCACATGTCCGATCTCACTCGCCACGCAACCTCCTCCGATTCCGCGATGTTGCCCGAGACGTCCGTGCCGCTGGCCCGTCGCTGCTTCCTGGGCCGCTCGGCCGCGGGCATCGGCGGCCTCGCGCTCGCCTCGATGCTCGCTGACCAGCTCGCCGGGTCGGCCCCCGCCGCCGACCAGGCGGTCCGAGTCCCCAGGTGGACCGGGTCACTCAAGAATCTGCACTTCCCGGCCAGGACCAAGCGAGTGATCTTTCTGTGCATGGCCGGAGGAGCCAGCCACCTGGAGACGTGGGATCACAAGCCGAAGCTGGCCGAGATGAACGGCAAGCCGATGCCCGACTCGTATACCAAGGGACAACCGATCGCGCAGCTGCAGGGCAAGAAGCTGACCTGCCTGGCCCCTCAGCACGAATTCAAGAAGTACGGCGAGAGTGGCCAGAACTTCTCGAGCATCTTTCCGCACCTGGGCGGTGTCGCCGACGAGATGTGCATCATCCGCTCGATGAAGACCGACGCGATCAACCACGACCCGGCTCACACCTTCATGAATACCGGCACCACGATCAGCGGACGCCCATCGATGGGTGCCTGGCTGACCTACGGGCTGGGAGCCGAAACCGACAACCTGCCGGGATTCGTCGTGCTGACGTCGGTCGGTGGCGGACAGAACCAGCCGATCGCCTCGAGGCAATGGCACAGCGGATTCCTGCCCAGCCGCTTCCAGGGCGTCCACTTCCACTCCAAGGGCGACCCAGTGCTTTATGTCAAGAACCCCGCCGGAGTCACCCGCGACCGGCAACGTGACGTGATCACCGCCGTCCAGAAACTCAACCAGCTCAGAAACGACCTGGTCCAGGACCAGGAGATCTCAACCCGGATCAGCCAGTACGAGATGGCCTTCCGCATGCAGGCCAGCGTGCCGAAGCTGATCGACATCTCCGATGAACCCAAGCACGTGCTCGATCTCTACGGCACACAGGGCAGCGACGGCTCGTTCGCCGCCAACTGCCTGCTGGCCCGGCGGCTGGTCGAACGAGGTGTCCGTTTCGTGCAGTTGTACCACCGTGGCTGGGACCACCACGGCAACATCAAGGCCGCCTCGGCCCGGACCGCCAAGCTGGTCGACCAGCCCGCCGCCGCACTGATCGCCGACCTCAAGAAACGAGACATGCTCAAGGATACGCTGGTCGTCTGGGCCGGCGAGTTCGGTCGCACTCCGATGGCCCAGGGCAGCGGACGCGATCACCACATCAAGGGCTTCTCGATCTGGATGGCCGGAGGCGGCATCAAGGGAGGCACCTCCTACGGCAACACCGACGAACTGGGCTACAACGCCGTCGAACACGTCGTCACCGTCCACGACCTGCACGCCACGATGCTCAGGCTGCTGGGGGTCGACCACCTGAAACTGACCTTCCCGTTCCAGGGCCGTGACTTTCGTCTGACCGACGTGGCCGGTAACGTCATCGAACCGATCCTCGCCTGAGACTCTCGCTCACGAAACTCAACTCGCCAATTCACATTCTCTCCAGGGAACACACACCATGATCAGACGTATTCTCCCCGTGGCGATTGTCGCCGCACTGCTGATCTCCGTTGGCCTGCAGTCCACCGACAGCACCGCCGCCGAAAAGAAGAAGGGTTTCGTGGCCCTCAAGAGTCTCGAGAAGGACTTCTTCGTCGCCGCCGGCAAGGCCGAGAGCTGGACTCAGTCAGCGATCGGGGTGATCGAGTGCAATGGCAAGCCCAACGGCTACATCTGCACCAAGAAGAGCTACACCAACTACATCCTCAGCTTCGAGTTCCGTTACCCCAAGCAGAAGGGCAACAGCGGAGTGCTGAACTACATCGCGGGCGATCACAAGATCTGGCCGGCGTGCGTCGAGGTGCAGGGTCACTACGACAATCTGGCGATGATCTTCGCGATGGGTGGAGCCAAGGGTCCGCGGAACAACGGCGACAAGGCCGCCCGTGAAAAGGCCCGCAAGCCGCACACCGAATGGAACAAGCTCGAAGTCATTTCAGAGAACGGAGTGCTGACCGCCAAGCTCAACGGCGTGCTGATCGCCAAGAGCGGTCCTTACATCAACCGCAAGGGCCCGATTGGGCTGCAGTCCGAGGGTGCTCCGATCCACTTCCGGAACATCAAGGTCAAGGAACTCTAGCAGGCCGCTGAACAGGCCCGGCTGCCGGAGTCATCCCGATCAGAGCACAGAACCCGCCCATGCTCATCGGATACGTCAGCGACGAAAACCACTCGGCCGTCAGCTGCGCCACGGTCGAATTCCGCCAGGCCGACCGCGCCTGGACGCTGGCAGCCGCACCCTCCGGTGCCCTCTACGGGGATCTCGAGCTGGGCGACTACGAGGCGATCGTGGCCGCCCCGGGTTTCGGCTCCAAACGAACTCGACTCACCATCACCCCCGGCCGGCCCCACCTGTTCCGGCTGCTCTCCGACGGGTTCCTCGGCTACATGGGGCCGGGCTGGTGCCGCTCGGGCGAGACGGCCGAGTACCGGGTCCATTCGGTCGAGCAGTTCCGGCTCGACCTGTTCCGTTACGGTTGGACCAGGGAGTTCATCACCAGTTACGGCTGGTGCGACGAGCACGGTCACCGGGCGATGATGCAGATCACCCCCGATGGCGACTACACCGGCAGCGGCGTCGGCTGGAACCGTACCGGCTACACGCTCGAGTTCCAGAAACACGGCCTGACCGCACCGGACCGCTCGGGACTCTACTTCCTGCACGCCACCACCCTCGGCGGCCGCTTCACCTGCTTCCCCTGGATCGTCTCACCGAGGGCCCCGGCCTCCGACATCTGTGTCCTGGCCTCCACCATCACCTGGAACGCGTACAACAAGTTCGGCGGTCGCAGCAACTATTTCAGCCAGGAGGGCCTGACGGCCGAGCCGGTGGTCAATTCGCGGCAGGACCTGGGCCGTTACCTCCGCCCCGACACCTGGCCGTTTGAAGAGACCGCGGCCCCGTTGTCCTTCGACCGGCCGGCACCCGCCTGTGTCATCCCCGAATCCGACACGATCACCTCTCCGATCCGAGGCCGGATGGGATCGGCGCTGGCGCCCGGCGAATGGCGGTTGCTGGGATGGATGGAACGCGAGGGATTCGAGTACGACCTGTACAGCGAAACCGAGTTGCACTTTGACCGCGTGCCGCTCGAGAAGTACCGCGTGCTGGTCCTGAACACTCACCCCGAGTACTGGTCGCCGCAGATGTACCAGCGGGTCAAGAACTGGGTGCACAACGACGGCGGGCGGTTGATGTACCTGGCCGGATGCGGCCTGTATGCCGAAGTCGAATTCCCCGACGAAAAGACGATGTTGTGTCGTCGCGAGGGAGAACACTCGTTGAGGGGCGAGTCGGAAGCCCAGTTGCTGGGGTTGGCCTACACCCACTCGGGATTCCAGTCGGGTGCTCCCTACCGCGTGCTCGATGCCGACGACCCGGTGTTTGACGGCACCGGCCTGGGTGCCGGAGACCTGTTCGGCCACCGCAGCCTGCACGAACGCTGTCCGGGAGGCGCCTCGGGCCACGAACTCGACAAGATCAGCCCCGACTCACCCGCCGGCATCCGTCACCTGGCCAAGGGGACCAACCCCGGCGATTCGGGCGCCGACCTGGTGGCCTACGACACCGAGTCGGGTGGTCGAGTCTTCTCGGTCGGATCACTCTGCTGGACGCTCTCGATCGCGATCGACGAGGGTGTCAGCGCGGTGACCGCCAACGCACTTCGGGGCATGCTGGAATGAGCGACAGCGAGCCGGCTTCGTTGTCCGACGGCGAATCCGCCCGCTCCAGCGTGCCACGGTCTCTGCGGATCACCGTGCTGCTGCTCGTCGCATTTGCCTCCAGCAGCGCCTACCTCACTCGCCACTTCCTGACCGTGGTCAATACCACGATCCAGGAGGAACTGAAGATCAACAGCCAGGACATGGGCTACGTGTTCGGAGCTTTCTCGCTGAGCTACGCGATCTTTCAGATCCCCAGCGGAGTGGTGGGTCTGAAGATCGGTACCCGTCAATCGCTGCCGCTGTTCAGCACGTTGTGGTCCGTGATCACCGTCTGGACATCGCTGGTCACGTCGTTTATTCCGCTGCTGATCAGTCGCCTGGCATTCGGAATCGCTCAGGCCGGGCTGGTCCCCAACACCGCCCAGGTGATCAAGGACTGGTTCCCCTCGCGGCTGCACGGATCTGTCTCGGCGATGATCGGCGTGGCCATGTCCCTGGGCGGCGTGGCGACGATCCGCCTGACCACCTGGTTGCTCGAGGCAGAATGGGAATGGCGAGAGATCGTGCAGGTCTACTCGTTGGTCGGCATCGCCTGGGCGGTCATCTTCTGGTTGGTCTTCCGCACGCGGCCCGAGCAGCACCCCAAGGTGAGCAGTCCTGGCGACGAGCCAACCGACACGGCGGCCACCGATCTCCGTCATTCGGCCCCCCGCGAGACATCCCAGGGGAAGTCTGCCTCCGACCTGGCCCACGAGAACCCCGAGGCCGGGCCGGGACTTTGGAGACTGTGTTCTCGAGGTCCGATCCTCTGGATGTGCATCCAATCTCCATTCCGCGCCGCGGGATACGCCCTGTTCGTCACGTTCTTCCCCCAACTGCTCCAGCAGGGGTACGGCCTGAGCAAGATCGACGCGGGCAACCTGACCGCCTGGCCACTCCTGGGCGTGATCGTCGGAGGTCTGATCGGGGGCGCCGTCATCGACATGCTGCAGAAACTGACCAACAACCGCACGATCAGCCGCAGTGGCTTCAGCAGTGTTGCGCTGCTGATCACCACCGTGCTGACCGCCTGCTCGGCCTACGCCGCAACACCCCACCAATTGGTGGTCCTGATCACGCTGGGCACAACGTTCTCCGGTATGGCGAGTCCGGCTGTCTGGGCTGGCTTGATCGACCTGGGAGGCAAGAAGGCGGCGGTGATTTCGGGAGCCTCCAACATGGTCGGAGGACTGGGCGTCTTCGTGGTCTCAATCCTGGTCGGCAAACTCGTGCATGTGATCACGATCAACGGCACGGGTTGGGAATTCCTGATCATGGTCCACGCCGGATTCTATCTCTGTGCGGCACTCGCCTTTGTTCCGGTGCGGATCCCCGACCGACCGGTGACCGAGCCTCCCGAAGACCCGCCCGCAGTCTCCTCATCGGATGACGAGACTCCCGAAAATATCGAGAAGGCCGAGGACACCGACTGATGAAGATCACGCGAATCACCGCGACACCGATTCACGTGCCGCTGATCCCCGAGTTGACCACCAAGACGGCTCACGGCGAACACATCACCTCGCCGTATGTGATCGTCGAGGTCGAAACCGACACGGGGCTGCTCGGCTACGGCGAAGCGACCGTGGCACCTCGCTGGAGCGGCGAGACCCGCACCGGGTGCCTGGCGGTGATCGACGATCTGATCGGCCCGGCCATCCTCGGCATGGATCCCCGCGAGATCGCTGTGGTGTGGCAGAGGATCGACGGAGTGATTCGCTTCAACCCGTTCACGAAGGCGGCCGTGGAGATGGCCATCTGGGACCTGGCCGGCAAGGCCGAAAACGCACCGGTCCATGACCTGCTGGGGGGCAAGGTCCGCCAATCGGCACCGATCAAGATGGTGGTGGGGGCCTTTGAGGTCGAGAAGGCGGTGGGGTTGGCGCAGAGGTTTCTCGACTGGGGCGTGCGGACGCTGAAGGTCAAGGTGGGCCTGGACCCCGAGACCGACATCGCCAGGTTTCAGGCGGTGCGCGAGGTGGCCGGTCCGGACGTGCCGATCGGCCTGGATGCCAACTGCGGCTGGTCGGCTGAGACGGCTCCGGAGATGCTCGAGACGCTGACCGCATTCGACGTGCTGTTTGCCGAACAACCGATCCCCGCCGGTGATCCCCAGGCGTTGGCCATACTCAGGCAGCAGACCGACATCCCGATCATGGCCGACGAGAGTTGTTTCACGGTGGCCGACGCCATCCAGTTGACGCGTCACGACGCCGCCGACATCCTGGCCGTCTACCCGGGCAAGCACGGCGGGTTGACCGAGACGCGTCGCATCACGGAGGTGGCTCGCGAAGCAGGGATCGTCTGCGCGATGGGCAGCAACCTGGAACTGGGCATCGCCACCGCGGCGATGCTGCACCTGGCAATGGCCGACCCGACCATCGACAGCGAACGCTACCCGGCCGACCTGATCGGCCCGCTGTACCACCAGGCCGACCTGATCACCGAGCCATTGAATCTCGGCCCCGAAGTCGCCACCGTGCCCGAGGGCCCCGGGCTGGGAGTCGAGTTGGACCGTGAACAACTCCACCGGTATCGAGAAGAAACCTGACGCTCACCCCGATTTCCAGACGCTCCGACTGGATCAAGGCTTGGATCAAGGCTTGGATCAAGGCTTGGATCAAGGCTTGGATCAAGGCTTGGGTAAAGGTCAGTCAGGCGGAGCCTGACCTACTGCGCTTGCGGCGGGCTCGCATGTTGAGCACCTCCACCAGCACCGCGAACGCCATCGCGAAGTAGATGTAGCCCTTCTTGATGTGCATCCCCATCGACTCGGCCGTCAACATCACGCCGATCAGGATCAGGAAACTCAACGCCAGCATCTTCACCGTCGGGTTCGCCTCGATGAAACCACTGATCGCATCGGCGAAGACCAGCATCACACCCACCGCAATGATGATCGCCGTCACCATCACCCACAATTCCTCCGCCATCCCCACCGCCGTGATCACCGAGTCCAGCGAAAAGACGATGTCGAGCAATGCCACCTGGATCATCACATTCCTGAAACTCACCGGCTTGCCCGACTCCTGCGACTCCTCTTCACCCTCCAGCGTATCGTGCACCTCGTGCACACTCTTGCCAATCAAGAACAACCCGCCCACAAACAGGATCAGGTCCTGGACGGTGAAGACGTTGATCTCATCCTGCAACTGACCCGCCCGGTCCTGAAGCCACTCGGCGGGAAGCCCAATGTCCTCGGTCAGGTTGACCAGGGGATGAATGAACAAATTGTTGTTCGGATCGAGCATCCAGAACAGCAGGCACAACAGCATCAACCGCGTGACCAGCGCCGCGGCCAGACCCAGCCGTCGACCCAGAGGCTGCTGGTCCTCAGGCAATCGACTGCAGAGGATCGCGATGAAGACCACATTGTCGATCCCCAGCACGATCTCCATCGCGGTCAGCGTCAGCAGCGCAGTGATGGCCTGAAACGGATCCACGTCACGTCGTCTCCAGTCGCTCCAACATTCTCAACCCGCCGCAGACGGGGCCGGGACACTTTGTTCCCTGCCGGGGGAACCGATACGATAGCCGGACGCCCGCGCCCTCGACCAGCAAGAACCAGGCTCCCGCTCCAACATGCCACAGCCCCTCGCCTACCTCAACGGAGAACTGGTCGCGGCAGACCAGGCTGTTTTGCCGGTTTTCGACGCGGGAGTGGTCCAGGGTGTGAGTGTTGCCGAGAACCTGAGGACCTTCGGGCACCAGGTGTTCCGGCTCGACCTGCACCTCGATCGATTCACCAACTCGCTGGCAGCCGTAGGATTCGATATCGGCCTGGGATCCAGCGAACTCGCCGGCATCTGCCACGACCTGGTCTCTCACAACTGTGTCGCCCTGGACGCCGAGGACGACCTCGGACTGGTCCTCTTCGCCACCGCCGGCCCCTACGCCACCTACTCGGGCCAGCCCGCCGGTTCGCCGGCAGCCGGACCCACCCTGTGCGGTCACACCTTTCCCCTGCCCTTTGAACTGTGGGCCACGATGCAGGACCAGGGGCTACACCTGGTCACGCCGTCGGTCCGCCAGTTGCCCGAGACATCGATCGACCCGGCGATCAAGCACCGCAGCCGGTTGCATTACTACCTGGCCGATCTCGAGGCCTCACGCATCGCGCCGGGCGCCCGAGCCGTACTGCTCGACAACCAGGGCCGGCTGACCGAGACCGCCGCCGCCAGCCTGCTGCTGGTCAGAAACCGGCAGGTAATCGCACCCCCGACCGCCGGCGTGCTGGGGAGCATCAGCTCCGGCGTGGTCGAGGAACTGTGCCTCGAGACCGGACTGGAATTCCTCCGCAAGGACCTGTGGCCCAATGACCTCGCCGAAGCCGACGAGGCGCTGCTGGCCAGTACTCCCTATTGCCTGGGACCGGTCACGCGGTTCAACGACTCTGACGTCGGCAGTGGCGAACCCGGGCCGGTCTATGATCAACTGATGACCGCCTGGGACCGACTGGTCGAAATCGACATCCGCAAACAGGTCCAACAGGGTGCCGCCCATCGAGGTGGACCCCAGCTGATCCACGAAACCGAGAACCGTTCATGACAACCGAAACCAGCACGACCGACATCATCTCCGATGCCCAGACCACCGAGGAGAAATTCCTGCGGCAGATCATGGTCCGCTCGCAGATGAAGTCCTTCGCCGCCGATCCGCTGATCATGTCCCGCGCCGACGGAGTGCACTACTGGGACGTCAACGGCAAGCAGTACCTCGACGGACTCTCGGGCATCTACGTCGTCAGCGTCGGCCACAACAACCGCCGAGTGATCGATGCGATCAAGCAGCAATTCGACACGATGACCTTCTCGCCGGTGATGCACGGCACCAACCCCGTGGCCGTGCAATTGGCCAACAAGCTGGTCGAGGTGGCCCCCGACGACATGGGGGCCGTCAAGTTCTTCTCCGGTGGCTCCGAAACCACAGAAGCCGCCATCAAGATGGCTCGGCAGTATCACCGCCTCAAGGGCAACGCCTCCAAGTACAAGATCATCGGCCGCTACCACGCCTGGCACGGCTCGACCATGGGCTCGCTTTCAGCCGGCGGCCTGAAGTCCCGCCGCTCCGTCAACGAGCCCCTGGCCACCGGCTTCATCCACGTCTTCCCCCCCACCTGCTATCGCTGCCCCTTCGACAAGCAGTACCCCGACTGCGAGATCACCTGTGCATCTCTGGTCAACGACGTGATCGATCTCGAAGAACCCGACAGCGTGGCCGCGGTGATCGTCGAACCGATCGGTCACACCGGCGGGATCATCGACCCGCCCGAGGAGTACCTGCCGCTGTTGCGCGAGTACTGCGACCGGCACGACGTGCTGCTGATCTTCGACGAGATCATCACCGGCATGGGTCGTACGGGAGAAATGTTTGCCGCCCAGACGTTCGGCGTCACCCCCGACCTGCTCTGCCTCGGCAAGGGACTCTCGGGCGGCTACGCACCGATCGCCGCACTGTTGTGCCGGCAGCACATCGCCGAGACCTTCTGGGGCGACCCGGAATCGAACCCGGGTTTTGTCGAAGGACACACCTTCGAGGGCAACCCGATCTCCTCGGCCGCCGGACTCGCCACGCTCTTGGAAATCCTCGAACGCGATCTCTGTGCCAACGTCCGCACCCAGGGACAGCGGCTGCGAGAAGGGTTCGAATCGTTCAAGAAGCACGGCATCATCGGCGACATCCGCGGCAAAGGACTAATGCAGTGCATCGAACTGGTCGCCGACCCCCAGACCAAACGACAGTTCGACCCGCCGATCGGCGAAGCGATCGGCCGCAGGGCGCTGCAGAACGGACTGATCACCCGCTTCGATCCGCACTGGATCGCGCTGGGACCGCCACTGACGGTCACCGAAGAGCAGATCGACCAGATGCTGGAAATCCTCGAGCGGAGCATGGTCGAGGTGCTGGGCGAGTTGAACTGACGTGGCCGGGCACGACATCCCTCATGTGCTGGTCATCGGCACCGGCTCGATCGGCGAACGACACACTCGCTGCTTCCTGGAGACAGGTCGCTGCGAGGTGTCGATCTGCGAGATCAACGCCGAGCTCCGCTCGGATATCAGCTCGCGTTACGCCCTGAGGACCGCTCACGCCGATCTCGAATCGGCCATCGCCGACCCGCCTGACGTCGCCGTCGTCTGCACTCCGGCTCACCTGCACGTCGACATGGCTATCGGGTTGCTCGAAGCCGGCATCGGTGTGCTCTGCGAAAAACCGCTCTCGACCTCGTTGAACAGCACCGAGCGTCTGGGCGAGCTGAGTTCTACGGCCCGGGCACGGTTTTCGATGGCCTACCCCCTGCGGGCTCACCCGCTGTGGATCGAGGTCCGTGACCGGGTCCGTTCCGGCGAATTGGGACGACCGCTGGAGGTGGTGGTCGTCTCGGGTCAGCACTTCCCGCACTACCGGCCGGCCTACCGCGAGATCTACTACACCGACCGGGCGACCGGTGGGGGAGTGATCCAGGACGGGCTGACTCACGTGGTCAACTGTGTCGAATGGATCGTCGGGCCGATGACCCGCGTGGCCGCCGACTGCGATCACCTGGCGTTGGCCGGCGTCGACATCGAAGACTCGGTGCACGTCATCGCCCGACACGGCAACGTGATGGTCAACTACTCGATGAACCAGCACCAAGCCCCCAACGAGGGCCTGATGATGGTGATCTGCGAGCGGGGGACGATCCGGGCAGAGGCCGACCTGATGCGTTGGCAGGAGGTCTCTGAGCCCGAGACACCCTGGACGGTGCATCAGTTGGACCCGTTGGAGCGTGACGACATCTTCGTGCGCCAGGCCAACCGGTTCCTGGACTACCATGCCGGCGAGGCCGAGTCGCTGTGCAGGTTTGACGAGGGTTTGCAGACTCTGAGATGCAACCTGGCGATCATGCAAGCAGCCGATTCGCAGGTCTGGGTTGAGGTCTAGCAGCCAGGACGGACCCCCGGGGACTGGCTCACCGGCCCCTCAGCCGCGTCACCCCGCAGTCACCCCGCAGTCACCCCGCAGTCACCCCGCAGTCACGGCTGTCGCGGGGGTGCCTGTCCCGAAGACCGAACAGCTCTTCGCCCGGGACAGGCACCTCCGCCTGCGGCGTCAGAGCCAGTCCCTGCCCCCCTAGTTCTCCAACCCCATCACCTCGTGCTGCTGATTCACCTGCTGCATGTACGCCTGCTGTGCCTCAACATCCCGCACCGCCGAGCCGGCGTAATACACCATCGCAAACGCCCGACGCTGCCGATCCGCACTGCGATTCGGCTCGGCCCGGTGGATCAACTCTCCGTGATGCACCGCCACATCGCCCGGCTCAAGAAACACCTGCTGCTCCTTGCCCCGATCCGCCTCGCCGTAGTCGGAAATCCCCTGCGAGAAGCCCAGGACCTGTGTTCGAGCATGAGGCCTGAGCCCATCGCGGTGCGTGCCGGCACAGTACCGCAGGCAACCGTTCTCTTCATCGACCGGGTCCAGCGCCAACCACATGGTCAGCGGGGGAGGATCGAGATTGATGTAGAAGTTGTCCTGGTGCGGCGGAGTGGCATGGTCGGTCCCGGGCGGCTTGTTGAACCACTCGGGTCGCTGCGCCCGAACTGGCTCACCCATCAACGCCTCGGCCAGGCTCACAAACGGCTCGCGCTTGCCGTACTCCTCGAAAAACGGATCCACCATGTGCTGCATCTGCTTGAGCGTCTCGGGCGACTTGCGGTCCTGGAAGAACGCGTCCGAATTGGGCAGCGTCGGCACCACCTCGGCGATATAGCGGTCCAGTTCCCCGACCAGCTCGTCGAACCCCGCACCTGCGAAGAAGCCCCGGATGACGAGATACCCATCACGGAGGTAGTCGTCGCGGTACTGCGTGTAGTCGTCCACGGCGATGGCGGTGGCGAGTGTTGTCGCGTCGTCGATCATGTAACCAATCGCTTGAAGAATTCCTGGCGTTCCTGGGCCTCGAGCCGCTCGTCGATCCGCCCATCCTCGATCGTCTCACCAATCATTGCAAACACCTCGCGAGCCGAATCGGCCGCCATCTCGATCTCCACCTCGCCCTGGGCTTCGTTGAGGTAGAAGGAGGTGTATCCGTGGTGGCCCCGCTTGGCCATCTCCTGCACGTAAAGTGTCTCCAGCTTGTTGCCCAGCACCGGGTCCTCGGCGGGGAATTCGAGATGGGGATGATAGTCGATCCCGGTACAGCGGATCGCCACTCCCACGTCGGCGGCGACGGCGTTGAGCCGATCCTTCAGGTTCGCTCCGTTGCGGGCGAGAGTTTCGGAGGTATTCCGCTTCCTGAGTTCCGTCAGGGTGGCCACGGCCGCAGCCAACCCGACCGCCTCGCCCCAGTAGGTACTCGAAACAAACATCTGCTCGGCCGGAGCCATCACCTCGCGACGACCCACCACCGCACCCATGGCGTAGCCGTTGGAGATCGACTTGGCGAAGACGGCCATGTCGGGTTCGACGCCGAGTACCGGTTGTACGCCGGCGTCGGAGGGTCGGAAGCCGGTCGAGACTTCGTCGAAGATCAGTACCACGCCCCGGTCACGACACAGGCTGGCAACACCCTCGAGATATCCCTCCTCGGGCAGTTCGCTCCGCATCGGCTCCATCATCACCGCCGCCACCTCGCCGCTGTACCGGTCAAGCGTTTCGGCCAGGGCCTCGAGGTCACCATACGGAAAGGGGATCGCCGTTCCGGCCAACGCCTTGGGGACACCGATCGGCTCGATGCCGGGGAAGAGATGCTCGTCGAGATTCTCGTCGCTCGTGTGGTTGGCGGCCTGGTACCAGTCGTGCCAGCCGTGGTATCCGCAAAACAGGATCCGGTCGCGGCCAGTGGTGCCCCGGGCGATCCGAGCCGCCACAGCACACGCGTCGCCTCCGCCCCGCGCATAGCGGACCATCTCCGCACACGGGATCCGCTCGACCAGCAACTCGGCCAACTCGAGTTCCAGTTCGTGGGTGATCGAGAAGTTGGTCCCGCGATCGATCTGGGCCTTGACCGCCTCGTCGACGACCGGGTCGCAGTAGCCCAGGATCACCGAGCCGATCGCACTGACCCAGTCGATATACTCGTTCCCGTCGACGTCCCAGATCCTCGATCCCTTGCCACGGGTGGCCACCACCGGGCTGACACCCAGTGCGAACCGGGTGGGACGACGGCTGATCAACTGCGTCCCACCCGGGATCAGCTCCAGCAACCGCTCGTACATCTCCATCGACTTGGCCACTCGACCACCGGCCTGTGCATGCGTTGTCGCCATCTCACGCTCCTCTGTTGTCTGCCTGTTGTCTGCCTGTTGTCTGCCTGTTGTCTGCCTGTTGTCTGCCTGTTGTCTGCCTGTTGTCTGCCTGTTGTCTGCCTGTTGTCTGCCTGTTGCCTGCCTGTCCCTTACAGGACGCCGTACTTTTCGTAGGCGTCGGTTGCCTTCATCCCCTCGCGGATCGCATCCCGGGTGATGTTCTCGGCATGCACCTTCTGCCACGCCGCCCCGATCGCCTCGTCGCGGACCTCCGAGGGCACCACGACCACGCCATCGACATCGGCGAAGACGAGGTCACCGGGGCAGAATCGCACTCCACAGATTTCCACCGGCACGTCGATGTCGACGACCCGCTGGCGGTCCTTGCTGTCGTAGATATTGCGGCTGCGGGCAAAGACGGGAAAGCCCATCTCGGCCATCTGGCGGATGTCCCGGACCGCTCCGTCGACGATCACGCCCACGCAGCCGGCATTGCTGGCGGCTGTCGAGAGCAACTCGCCCCAGATCCCCGATCGGTCCGAACCGCCCGCCGCGGCGATCAGCACATCGTCGGGCCTGCACTCGTCGACCGCCTTCAATTCCAGTTCATACGGGCTGGGATCCTGGTGATACATGTCGCCCCACAGCGTCGTCTTGCAGTGACCCACAAGAGTGGTCTCTGTCGTCAACGGCGGCAGCGGCACGTTGGGCGACTGGTTCTTGTAGCCCAGTCCGTCCAGGGCGTCGCAGACCACCGCCGCGTACAGCGACTCGCGCATCATCGGGATCGTGATCGTCTCGGGCACCGCGTCGCTCATCGTCTCGTCCGGCTGTTGTCGGCCAATCGGCCGGTCTGGTTTCCCTCGCCAGCGGGCAGCCTATACTATGCCACCCATCATGAGCCAGACCATCGAACTACAGCGAATCGAGATCATTGGCACCTCACCGGGAGCCGATCAGGGACCTCACCTGTTGATCACCGGAGGCGTGCATGGGGACGAGTTCGAGTCGATGGCGGCAATCCGCCGCCTGGCCGACGGGGTGCCGGCCGATCAGCTGACCGGTCGGCTGACGCTGGTGCCGGTTGTTAACGAGGCCGCCTTCCTCAACGGCAACCGCACCGCCGACGACGGACTCGACCTGGCCCGCGTCTGCCCAGGCGACGCCGACGGCAGCGTCACGCTCCGCACCGCCGTGGCACTCGCGGCACTCATCCAATCGGCCGACTACTACATCGACCTGCATTCGGGCGGCATCAGGATGGATGTCTGGCCGATGTCGGGCTACGGAATGTGCGACGACCCCGACCGGCTCGAGATCCAGCGTCGGATGGCCAGGGCGCTGAACCTGCCGGTCATCTGGGGCACCTGCGGCAACCTCGACGGTCGCTCGCTGTCGGTCGCCCGCGATGCCGGGGTCCCGGCCATTTACACCGAATACCTCGGATCGGGCCGCTGCTCACCCGAGGGGACCGACGCCTACTTCGAGGGTTGCCTGAACGTGATGGCCGAGCTGGGGATGCTCGATCGAGAACAACCCCCCTCGCAGGTCGAGCTGGTGATCGAGGATCCTCGTGACGGGTCCGGCCACATGCAGCTCCAGAACCCCTCACCGATCACCGGCCAGTTCACACCCACCGTGACGCTCGGACAACGTGTCGCACCCGGCGACCTGCTCGGACACGTCGCCGATGTCACCGGCGGTGACACTCGCGAGATCATCAGCACTCAGACCGGCTGGGTGCTGGCCATCCGCACCTACCCGCGAGTCCATGAAACCGATTCGGTGATCGTCGTCATGGAAGACGTCGACTGAGGCCTCCGCTGCACTTCCGCCCACCGTCTGCCCGGGAACCGTTGAGATGAGCATCTGGCGATGGGCCGACTGGATCACTCCGGTCCCCGAGCAGCACCGCACGACCCTGGGCGAGGGCAACACGCCGCTGGTCCGTTCCAACTCGATCGGCCCCGCCGCGGGGCTCGACAACCTGTGGTTGAAGCTCGAATCGGTCAACCCGGCCGGTTCGTTCAAGGACCGTTTCGGGGCCGCGGCGATCTCGGCCATGAAAGCCGAAGACCAGTCCCGCTGCATTGCCACCTCCAGCGGCAACACCGGTTCGGCGGTCGCCGCCTACTGTGCCGCGGCCGGTTTGGAGTGCGAGATCGCCGTTGTCGAAACCGCCCCGATGGGAAAGCTCCGGCAGATGATGGCCTACGGGGCCAACGTCTACCGCATCAGGGGTTTCGGGCTGGACCCCGAGATCTCGGCCCGGGCATTTGAAATCCTGACCGCTCGCGGCGACGCCCCCGCTGCACGGCTGCAGGTCAGCTCATACATCTACAGCGTCCCGGGTATGACCGGGGTCGAGACGATCAGTTTCGAGCTGGCCGAGCAGGCCGAGAGTCAACTCGAGCGGCCCATCGACCATGTCTTTTGCCCCTCTGGTGGAGGCGGCCTGTGCGTGGCGGTCTGCCGCGGCTTCCGGCGGCTGGTCACCGAGAGTCGATTGGCTGCATCGCCGGCGATCGAATGCGTGCAGCCGCAGGGCAACGACACGATGGCCTCGGCCCTCTCGGCCGGCGCCACTCAGGCCCAAGCGGTCACCTGCACCACTCACATCAGCGGCCTGCAGGTGCCCAACATCAACGACGGTCACCTGGTGGTCCAGGAACTGAAACCGACCGGGGGCCTGGGTCAGTTGGTCAGCGACGAGTCCGTCTGGGACGTGCAACGGCGATTGGCCACCGAGGAGGGCGTCTTCAGCGAACCGGCCGGAGCGACGGCGCTGGCCGGTTGCCTGGAGGCCGTCGAAATGGGACGCATCGACCGCAACGCGACCATCGTCTGCCTGGTCACCGGGAGCGGCTTCAAGGACGAAGACTCCGTCGAGCGGATGATCGAAGAGACCACTTGCCCGAGGATCGAGCTGGATGAGTTGTAGGCCGTGGCCCCGGCCGACGGGGGGGTCGACCAACCGCCGAATCACACTTCGCCCGTCTCAACACGATTGCGCCCCGCGTGCTTGGCCGCGTACAGGGCCAGATCGACTCGTTTCAGAGCAGAGTCCAGTTCCTCGCCCCGAGTGATCTCGATCACCCCGATACTGACCGTGCCGTTCCAGTTCTCCTCTCCCCCGGTCGGAACACTCATCGACTCGGCATCCGCTCGAATCCGCTCGGCCACCTCCACCGCCTCGGCCAGGGTCGCCCCCGGAAGCAGCGCAGCGAACTCGTCGCCTCCCATCCGTGCCACGGTGTCTCCTTCCCGGAGACTCTCGCCAAAGAGATGCGCCACGCAGCCGATGACCAGGTCTCCGGCCGGGTGACCGTACGTGTCGTTGGCGGCCTTGAAGTGGTCGACGTCCAGGAACAGCAGCGACACCGGCCAGTCGGCCTTGCGCCGCCCGTCTCGATTCTGCTCGTATCGCTCCCCCAACCCCTGCCGATTCCAGAGACCGGTCTGCATGTCAGTCCGTGCGGTGACTTCCGCGTCACGGAGAACCGACTGGACCATCCGCTTGACGCCCCAGGCTCGCCCGACGAGCACACCCAGCAGCACGCCCAACCCCAGCACGCAGGCTCCGGCAATCGCAACCGCGACAGGATCAGACAGGAACACGGCGTTCACCTCGAGACGTACTTGATCTCGCAGCCTTTTTGCAGCGTCTCGGTCACCTCGGGCCGCTTCCCGGCCAAGACCGCAGCGACCGCATCCCGCAGGTAATGGAATTCGATCTTGGCCGGTGCCACGTTGTCGTCGATCGCTCCCATGTAGGCAACTCGTCGCTTGGCATCGAGCAGGAAGGCGTGAGGCGTACAGGTGGCGCCGTAGCGGCGTCCGAGTTGCTGGGTCAGGTCGATGCAGTAGGGGAAGTTGTACTTGGACATCGCCGAACGAGCGATCATTTTCTCGAGCCGATCGGCTCGAGCCTGCCCGATGCTGACCCCCACCACCTTCAGCCCCCGTTTGCGGTACTCCAGGGCCAGCTTCTTCAGCCTGGCTTCATACGCCCGGGTCATCGGGCAGCGGTTCGACAGAAAAACGAGCAACACGGCGCGGGCGTCCTTGAGATCACCGAGTGAGTGACGTTTGCCGTCCACGCCCAGTAGCCCCGTCCATGCCGGAGCCGGATCGCCGATCTTCAGCACCGCGTTGAACTTGCCGGCGGATAACCGCGGCGTGATTGCCAGCACGATGAATCCGACCACCAGGATGCTGAAGCCCCGGTGTTCGGTCATCTGCTGGTAGAGGGGCTGGTGGGAATTGCTCGTCATCGAAGAGTCTCAATCAGTTCATGGTTTCGGATTACGGTAAGTGGGCACGGGCTGTCAAGGGTTGAACGGAGGCGGGCCGCACGAGAACACCAAGGCGACTGTGGTGTAGCATGCATGCCGCCGCATCCAAGCCACTGCAGCCTCGCTCATCCCAACACCGAGCCCCTTCAATGATTCGCACCGCATCCCGGATCCTCCTCAACACAGTTCTCTTCTTCTGCATACTCGGCAACCCGCTTTGTGCTGCTGAGAGGTCGGCCACCGATCGGCCCAACTTTGTCGTCGTCTTCACCGACGACCAGGGATATGAGGACCTCGGCTGCTTCGGCTCGCCCGACATCAAGACCCCGCACCTGGACCGGCTCGCCAAGACCGGCGCCCGCTTCACCGACTTCTACTCGGCACAGGCCGTCTGCTCGGCCTCCCGAGCCGCACTCCTGACTGGTTGCTACCCCAACCGTATCGGCATCCAGGGCGCACTGGGACCGAAATCCCGACACGGGATCAACTCCAGCGAATGGACCATCGCCGAAGTGCTCAAGACTCGAGGCTACGCCACCGCGATCTACGGCAAGTGGCACCTGGGCCACCACAAACCGTTCCTGCCCACACGACACGGCTTCGACGACTACTTCGGACTGCCCTACTCCAACGACATGTGGCCCTTCCACCCCGGTGTCGCCCACCTGCCGCTGGCCGAACGGCTCAAGCGGTGGCCCCACCTGCCGCTCATCGACAAGGAAACCATCGTCAACCCGATGGTCACCGGCAAGGACCAGGCACAGTTGACCACCTGGTACACAGAACGAGCCGTCCGCTTCATCGACAAGAACAAGGACCAGCCGTTCTTTCTCTACGTCCCCCACTCGATGCCTCACGTGCCGCTTTACGTCAGCTCCAAGTTCCAGGGCAAGTCTCAGCGAGGCCTCTATGGCGACGTGATCATGGAGATCGACTGGTCGGTGGGCCAGATCGTCGAGGCACTCAGGAAACACGGCCTCGAACGCAACACCCTGGTCATCTTCACCTCCGACAACGGCCCGTGGCTGAACTACGGCACGCACTCCGGCCGCGCACTGCCGCTGCGCGAGGGCAAGGGGACCAGCTGGGACGGCGGGCAACGCGAACCGACCGTGATGTGCTGGCCCGGCCAGATCCCCGAAGGGACCGTCTGCAACGAGGTGGCCGGCACGATCGACATCCTGCCCACCCTCGCCAGGTTAGCCGGCATCAAGAAGCTGCCGCAAAAACACAAGATCGACGGCCACAACATCTGGCCGCTGATCTCGGGGCAGAAGAACGCCACGAGCCCGCACGAGGCCTACTACTTCTACTGGGGCCGACACCTGCAGGCGATCCGCAGCGGACGCTGGAAACTGCACTTCCCTCACGCCTACCGCAGCCTCGCAGGACGCAAGGGAGGGACCGGCGGAAAGCCGGTCCGCTACCAACAGAAGCGGACGCCCCTGGCACTCTATGACCTCAAGAAAGACATCGGTGAGACGACCAACGTGATCGCAAAACACTCAGACGTCGTGGCCCGGTTGAAGAAGCTCGCCGAGAAGGCTCGTGCCGACCTCGGCGACTCGGCGACCAAGCAGGCCGGGGCCGGAGTGCGACCGCCGGGCCGCCTGAAGTGACCGGGACTGACGCGGCGCACTAAGCAGCCCGTCGGCCGAACGGCCACCAGCGACGGCGGACCGGATACGCATCGCGATGCGATGTCACCAGCTCGTACTCGGGCAACAACAACCCGGTCAGCTCGCCACCCTCACCACCGGTGCAATCGAGCAGGATGCGAGTCGAATCGACGTACGGCTTCGGTCTCGCAACATGACCCGAAGCCACCGGAACGCGACAGTCCGCCGGCGCAACACTCTGGTCCAGGTCCTGCCGACACAGCCACGCAGGCCGGTGCAGAGTGAAGTCGCGTTCGCGGAGGATCTTCAACTGCGTCGACGTGGGCAACTCGCGAGTCAGACCCGCGTGCACGCAGATCACACCGGGATGCTCAACCACCCACGGCAACGCCGACAACAGCCTCGCGTGATCTTCAGGCACCGCCCTGGCCAACGACTCGAAATCAAACGGCTCCACGCCGTAAGACCGAAACGTCGTCTCGCACTGGTACCCACGCCGCCACCGCCTGGCCCACTGGGCCTCGGCCGGCACCGGAACCAGCTCAAGGGAACCGGCCATCGCCAGGTCGTGATTGCCGCAGACCGAGGTCGTACGCGGATGTGAGGCCATCAACTCGAGCACCCGCTCGAGCACGCCTCGAGGATCAGGACCACGGTCGACCAGGTCGCCCAGGAACACGATCCAGCGGTCAGCGAAGTCCGCTCGACGTGACAACCGATCCAGTAACCGGTCCAGTAAATCGAGCTGACCGTGCACGTCGCCGATCAACACCACCGGACCGTCGATCCGAGCGGCCAGTGATCGAGTCGCGAGGTCGGGAGCCGATGCGGGCATCGATCCGGGTGCGGGAGTACAGGATGAGGACGGATCGGTGCGGTCCGCAGAACACCGCCAGAATCGCACAGTCCGAGCCGTGTGTACCTGCCACCGGGTTGATGTGACAAGATCGGTTTTCTGGGGAGAGAGGGGGAGGGGTGGAGTGGGGTGGGGGTGGACGGGGGGCTGAGCCTGTCCCTGATGACAAGACAATTAGATGTGCTGGCCTTCCTGGGGGCCGTTCTGGGTCAGAGTCAGGATCTCGGGCCCCTCCTCGGTCATCAACACCGTGTGTTCCCACTGGGCCGAGAGACCTCCGTCACGGGTGCGGACGGTCCAGCCATCGCTTTCCACTCGATTCGTGTGCCACGTACCGGTGTTGATCATCGGCTCGATCGTGAAGCAGGTCCCCGGATGGATCGGCGTGCGGTTGGGTGGCTGCGAGGGCACGTGCGAGATCCCCGGCTCCTGGTGGAACCGGCGACCGATCCCGTGCCCCTGGTACTCGCGGACCACGTCCATTCCCTCGCCGCGGGCAAAGTCGTAGATCGCACGGCTGATCGCATCGACCGGACCGCCCGGCTCGATCGCCCGGATGCCCAGGTACAGGCTGTCGAAAGCGACCTGCACCACATGCCGGGCCTCGTCGCTGATCTCGTCGGCCTCGCCGATCAAGAACATCTCGCTCTGGTCACCGAACCAGCCGTCGACAATCGTCGTCAGGTCGACGTTGACGATGTCGCCGGGTGCCAGGGGCCGCTCATCGGGGATGCCGTGGCAGACCACCTCGTTGACACTCGTGCAGATGCTCTTGGGATAAGGCACCAGGTCGCCGGGATAGCCGAGGCAGGCGGGAGTGTGACCGTGTTGCAGCGTGTAGGCGTAGGCCAGCCGATCGATTTCCGCCGTCGTCGTGCCGGCCACGACGTGCGGCCGCAGGTGGTCGAGCAGTTCGGCGTTGAACCGGGACGCCCGACGCAGACCCTCACGCTCCGAGTCGGTGTTGAACAACGGAATCCGGCGTCGCATGGCGGCAGGCGTTTGAAAGGGATCGGGGGGGGCGGGGCGGGGCGATTGAGCAGCCGAGGGTCAACGAGCAACAATAGCGTCTGGATTCTGACGCCGCCAACGGGCCGGTTGACCCCGAGTCCCCGATACGTGATTCTCCTTCACACATCTCAAAGTCCCTGCATCCGAGACGACTCGCGAGGCTCCCTCAATGCGCTCTCCATCCCGCTCGACACTCACACTGCTCATCGCCGCACTCAGCCTGGCCCCGTCGACCTCGCACGTGGCCCTGGCCGCCAGGCGGCCCAACTTCCTGTTCATCATCACCGACGACCAGTCGCCGGAAACCCTCTCGTGCTACGGCAACACCGTCTGCCAGACGCCTCACATCGACCGCCTCGCCCGCCGAGGCATCGTGCTCGATGACGCCCACCACATGGGAGCCTGGTCGGGAGCCGTCTGCACCGCCTCGCGGACGATGATCATGACCGGCCGCACCGTCTGGCGGATCCCCGGAGCCCGAGGACCGGGCCTGACCCGCAACCGCGCGTTGCGTCAACAGGCGGCTCGCCAGAGTATGCCGGCGATCTTCAACCGCGCCGGCTATGCCACCTTTCGAACCTGCAAGCAGGGCAACAGCTTCCGCGAAGCCAACCAGCTGTTCACCGAACACCACGACGCCACGCGGCGAGGCGGAGGCGCGATGACCGGCAGCCGATGGCACGGCGACCGGGTCGTCGAATTCCTCGACAGACGCAGCCAGGCCGACGAACTCGGTAAGAAACCCTTCCTGGTCTACATGGGCTTCTCGCACCCGCACGACCCCAGGAACGCCCCCGAAGACCTCGCACGCAAGTACGGAGCCAGCAACCGCGGGCCCGGCAAAACAGTCAACCCCAAGTCGCCTCCGCTGCCGGTCAACTACCTGCCGGCGCACCCCTTCCACCACGGACATCCCGGACTCAGGGACGAGGTCAAGGTGCAGGGCGTGCTCAAACGACGCGACCCGGCCACGATCCGAAATGAACTGGGTCGCGAATACGCCTGCATCGAGAACATCGACAACCAGGTCGGGCGAGTGATCAAGCGGCTCGAGGCGATCGGGGAACTCGAGAATACCTACGTGGTCTTTACTTCCGATCACGGCATCGCCGTGGGACGACACGGATTGACCGGCAAGCAGAACCTCTACGAACACACCTGGAAGGTCCCCTTCATCGTGACCGGCCCCGGCATCAAGCCCGGGTCCCGGGCCTCGGGCTACATCTACCTGCTCGATGTGCTTCGCACCTTCTGCGACCTGGCCGGGATCACGCCGCCCGAGACGGTCGAGGGTCGGAGCTTCAGAGAGGTGCTCGAGGGGAAGAAGCAGGCGGTGAGGACTTCGTTGTACGGGGCCTACACCGGAGGCACCAAGCCGGGGATGCGGGCGATCAAGACGGGTCAGTTCAAGCTGATCAAGTACGACGTGCTCGACGGCAAGGTCCGCCGCACCCAACTGTTCGATCTCAAGGCCAACCCGCGTGAATTCCTGGTCGAGCACCATGCCGATGCGGTCGCCGGACTGCTGGACCACAAGCCGAAGCCCGAGCAGGTCAACCTCGCCGACGACCCCCGCCACGCCGCCAAGCGGAAGGAACTCGAGGAACTGCTGAGGCGGGAAATGAAACGGCTGGGCGACCCGTACGAGTTGTCCGACTAGCCAACAGAAGACCCCCGGACAGCGGTCGGCGGTCCTGGTCTTGAGCTAAGTTGAAGTGCGCAAGAGAGGACTCGAACCTCCACGGGCCGTTAGGCCCACCAGGCCCTCAACCTGGCGCGTCTGCCAATTCCGCCACTTGCGCAGAAACCGTTTGGCGAGGGACAGTATAGCAATGCCGGCGATGCCTTCAAGAAGACCCCCGGCCGCTCTAGACCAACGACGCCGCAATCGCATTGGACAACCTCGCGATCTCCCGACCATGAGGCTCCTGCGGCTCGGTCGTCAAGATCACGCACACCGTGTCCCGCTCGGGATCGATCCACATCAGCGTCCCGGTCGCCCCCCAGTGACCGTAGGTCTCCGGACCCAGCAGGTCTCCGAAGTTCGCACTGGTCGCCGGCCAGTTCAAGCGCCAGCCCAACCCCCACGGCTTGCACCTCCGGTCCGACTCGGGCACATCGGGCATCGCCACCAGCTGGTTCCGAGTCGCCGCAGCTACCGTCGCCGGAGACAGCACGCCGCGACCCTCCTCGAGCAGCATGCGGCCGATCACCGCCAACTCACGCGGAGTCGTCAACAGGCCTCCCCACGGTGACCCCAGTTGACGCCAGTAACGCTGGTTCCAGTTCCAGTCGACCCCCTGCTGCTCGGAAGGGGTCCGAATTTCGGCGATCCGATCCACGACCCGAGCGTCCCCGTCGAACCAGTCATCAGGAGCCCCCAGTCGAGTCGACTCGAGACCCAGGGGTGTCAGCACCCGGGCGTTGAGCCACTCGGCGCACGGTTGACCGGTCACCCGTGAGATCAACTCGCCGAGGACTCCGAACCCCATGCTCTGGTACTGCACGCGGTGGCCCGGCTTGAAGTCCGGCTCGATCGCACAGGTCCCAGCCACGAACTCCTCCAGCCCCGCACCCGCCTCTCGCAACTCCCGGTTCTCCGGCAACATGTCGGGCAACCCCGAGGTGTGAGTCATCAGGTGCCGGATGCGGATCCCGTTCTTGCCCTGGCTGGCGAATTCCGGCAGGTAGCGGCTGACCCGATCATCGAGACGCACTTCCCCACTCTCAACCAGGAGCATCGCCGACATCGCCACGATCGGCTTGGTGATCGAGGCGATCAGGAAGATCGCGTCATCCCGGATCGTGCGGTGAGACTCGTCATCGAGTCGTTGACGGCCAAACAGCATCGTCCCGGTGGTGCGATCTCCGCGGGCGACGAAGATCCCGATCGAGGGCACCGCCTGGGAGGCACACAATGTCTCGGCCAATCGGGAGACAGTCTCCCAGCGGCGAGGATCGAGTCCGACGGAGGTGGCGTCACAGACCTGGAACATGCCGCCGATTGCAGGCGAATCGGTCGAGGAAGGCAAGGCCGGGCTGGGCTGGGGCGGCCTGGAGGCGGGCCCTAGCGAACTCGTGCCTTGAAGGTAATCACGCCACCCACTCCACCGGGCAACGGCTCGTCCAACTCGAAGACCAGCACCATGCTGCCCTGCTCGTTGTCGTCGACGGTGATCCGGCCCCCGCGGGCCTTGTCCGCAGGAGTCTTCTCGTCCTCGTCGGTGAACCCCAGCGTGGCACTGTCCTCGATGTAGTCGAGCCGGGGCGAGAGATTGTCGATGATGCGGACTTGTGACAGCGGCCGCTCGCCCACGTTGTCGAATCTCAGGGTGAACAGTACCACGTCGTCAGACCGGGCCGAATCGCGATCGGCCAGCTTGACGATCTTCAACTCCCCGATCTCCTTGTGCTTGACTTCCACACCGCTGTAGGAATTGACCCAGGGCGTCGACTGGACCGACTGCCCGGCCGCCGTCGATGCGGTGGCCCTGGGCGACTCGTCACCGGCCCACGCCGCGGCGTTCTCCAGGGACCGGGCCAAGCGGGCCATGTCGGCATGGTCCATCCGCCCGGCCACCAGGTCGCCTGTGTCGCCAAAGACGTTGATCAACTTCACGTGCTCACCGCTGTGCAACAGCCGCGACACTCCGGCCGAACCCGCGTCGACCAACAACCCGCTGGCCCGCGACCGCACCCTCGCACCCACCGCACCTTCCTGTTGCTTGTGCTGCTGGGGGCTCTCGCGAGTCGTCACACGGATCTCGCGCGACAGCCGATGCGATGCCGCCATCCGCTCGATCCCAAACCCCGCAACAGGCAACTGCACGGTCCTCACCGCCGCAAATCTCGGAGCATACAACGCCACGCGGTTGCTCGGCAGAATGTGATTGTTGCCCTCATCATCGGTGTACTCGGCAATCGTGTCCTCGGTCTCAACCCCGTACCGTAGGTACGACTGGTAGTGCACCGGGTTCCCCCGGTCGCCTCCGTCAATCACGAACTCGTCGGGGAATTCCTCGACCACGGCCGGATCCGGACCACCCGGCCCGGCCGGATCGACCTGCTGCTGTCGCGGCAGCGCAGGCAAGTGGACCGGCCGGATCCGTGCAGCCGCCGCCGCGACCGAGGTGGCTGCTATGCGAACTGTGCCTGTCTCCGACCCTGTGCTGAACTCGCCTGCCGACAATGTCTCTTCGACCGCCGGCGACTGGGTGTTGAACGGGACCGAGGCGCATCCGCAGGCAACCAGCGGCACGAGTATGCTCAGTAACTTCAGTCCACGCCGATGAGATCCCTCGCTTCGCTCGGGATGACAAAAAGCAGCAACCGGCAGTCTCACCGGGCACCTCCCGCCACCTGCAGCATCGGGCGGCCGGTTGAACGGATCCTGACCGTACCGCTGGCCGTGCCCGAGATCCGCAGAGCCCCGCGTTGACTCCGAGTCCCGATTCGTGACACGGCCTTCGAAATAGCCGGCCGCGTAAGCTCGATCGGCTGTCGGCCCATGTTGAAGAAGTTGACTGATTCGGGAGACCCCTCGATGGGAGCCGTCCGGCTTCCCAGTCTCAGGATGATCATCGGGCGACCCACCCGGTCGGCCTCGGACAATGCGTTGGCACGAGGGTTGAGGTCGTGGACCATCATGGGTCGAGTCTGCTCGTTGCCCGCGGCGAGCCTGGGCTCCTCGAGAAACACCACGCGAGTCACCAGCTTGCCCTGCAGAGCCAGCCGGATGTCCTCACCGGTCAACTCGACCGGGATCGGGAACTCGTAGCGTCGCCCCAGGGGCGGATGCAGGCGATCGATGACCTCGATCGTCGGATAAACCGTCACGCCGGGAAACTCGGGCATGTCACTGATCCCCACCCGGTAGGTGGCTCCGACCATCAGACCCGCGGCATGCGGAGCCGCCTCGCTGACGCTCCCACTGCGGCCTCGCCCCATCGCGAACCAGGTCACGCGGCCGCCTCCGCTGGGACCGGTCTCGACCAACCTCACCTCCACCGGCTGGAAGTACATCTGCCGAGGCGATCCGGATCGGCCGGCCTGGGCCGACCAGCTGCCGACCACGCCCGGCGGCATGCGAGCACTCAGCGGCGAGTAGGCCGCCTGGCCCGAGGGCGGCTGGGCCGACGTGGGCACCGTCCACGAGAACAGCAGCACCAGCACCACCATCGCACCGCGAATCACGATTGTCTTCAGGAAGCCCTGGAGCATGGCTGATGCAGTCTCGACGGGTCGGTCCCAGTGGCGCGGGGTGGAGGTTGAAGTGGCAGGGGAGGTCGGGAACAGAGGCTACCTATCGCCGGGGTCCCGCCCACGCAGGTTGACTCAGCGTTCCCGGAGCAAACGTCGGGTGCTTCTCGGTGTAGATCACCTCGTTGACCGGCTTGGGAGTCCGGATGCCCGGCTCGTGCTTGATCACCACCCGGAAATCCTTCACCGGATCGTGCCGCTCGACGGGAGTGTTGTTCTTGACCGTGTAGCTCTGCAGACCAGCAGGTCCGCCCAGGGGCAGGTGCGGCGGACCGGGGAGCCCGATCGGGGTCGGGGTCCAGGGCATTCCCCACTGGGGCGTGCCACCGGTACCGGCCACGGGGTTGATGCCCGGCATACCGGGTCCGCCCGGCATTCCCATCAGCTGTGGCCCGGGAATGCCCGGCATTCCCTGGTCCATGATCGCAATCGGTGTCGGCGGCACGAACTGGCCCTTGGCACCATCGGGACCCACGGCGGCCTGGAAGGCCACCGGCCGGATTCCACCAGGCATCAGCATCGCCGCACCTCCGGCAGGACCGAGACCGCTGGTGGCCGTTTCGAGATCCATGTTGCCAACCCGCAGCACCACCATGATCGTCCCGCGACGATCGGCTTCGGAGACCGGATCAACACCGGGGTCCAGCCGAGTCGAGACCAACATCTCGACTCCGGCTACCGCCAGCTCCTGGTGCTGCGGATCCGGCAGATAGATCACCTTGGTCACGAAGTTGTTGCTCTGGATCTGGTCCAGGTCCTCGTCGGTCAACTCCAGCGGGACACTGTTGTGAGCCAGGTAGGCATCGGTCGTGGCGTGAGCCGGGTAGACCTGCATGGTCGGATAAAGCGTCATGCCCTCGCGGCCGGAAATCTCGGTCAGCTTCAGCCGGTAGGTCGCGCCCTGGACAAAGTCGTAGGTCGTCGGAATCACCCGCTGGTTGTCGGCGTAGACGGCGCCCACCTTCCAGCCAACCTTCATCCCCACCGGGCGGATGAATCGCAGCTGCGTCCGCCGGGTGGAAAACGCTCGGGGGGCACCCCCCTGCATCATCGCCGGCATCACGCCCGGACCAGGTCCGTCGACCATCGGTCCGGGACGCTGCATCGAATGAGCCGGCGGACCGTGGAAATCTCCACTGTCGCCGAAACTGCGACCGTCGACGTGGCAACCCACGCAAACAACCAGAAAAGTGCCAAGTGCCAGAAAGTAGTATTTCATTGCAGAGTCCTCGTGACTCGCCCGAATTCCCATCGACGGGTCCGGCGGGATGTCCCTAGAATGGTCCAGAATCGGAAACGGCTACCGGTCAACCTGATCACAGGGCCCGGCTTCGCGGAACGAATCCGGACCGTGCCTCTTTTGACCTGTGTCCAACTCTGGTTTCGACCAATACAGGTCCGGATCTTTGGCATTTTCCGTATTTTCCGGACAACATGAACACACCCCGCAGCTTCTCTAATCGCTACATCGAGACGACTCGCATGACCCATGCCCGCTCATCCCTCAGGACCCTGGCCAATCTGCTGGCCGCCTGCCTGATCGTCGCCGCCCCCATCGCACTCACCGCCCAGGACCAGGCGACCGCTAAAAAGACAACCCGGAAGGCAGTCAAGAAGACGTCGCAGCCGACCGCGAAGAAGACCGCGAAGAAGACCGCGAAGAAGGCCGCGAAGAAGGCCGCTGGGGCCAAGGGCAAGAAAGCGGCCACGCAACGTCAGAGACCTGCGGATGCTCTGCGGCAGGCCCGCGCGAAACTCAAGGACCTCGTCCCGTTTCAGGCCGAGATCGTTGAGACGATCGTCGTTCGCGGCAAGAAGTTCCGCGCCGCCGGCAAGTACATGCAGGGAGCCGGCAACAAGCTGAGGCTCGAGTTCGAACTCGAGGTGGGACGCACCAAGGGTTCGCTGGTGCAGGTCTGCGACGGCACCACGCTGTTCACTCAACAGAAGATCGGCCTGATCGTGCAGGCCACCCGCAGAAACGTGCCCAAGATTCTCAAGGAAATGAAACAGCTGGCCTCGGCCTCCGGACCGAGACCGCGGCCCGACCAGTTCGAAGCCGACCTCGGACTCGGAGGACTCGACGCACTGCTCGGATCACTCGAACAGTCGATGAGCTTCACTCAGCGTCGCGAACAGACGTTCCAGGGTCGACCGTTCACCATCATCGAAGGGACCTGGAACGCCACGTTCCTGGAAACGCTCACCGACGACGACCAGGACTCCAGCGACGAATTGCCCGAATATGTACCCGACCGGGTCCGCATCTACATCGACACCGCCACCCAGTTCCCGCACCGGATCGTGTATCTCAAGCGGGCCGAAAAACGCGGCGTGCTGCGGCCGATGGTCAGCCTCGAATTCCGCAGTGTCCAGGTCAACGCGCCGCTCGCCGATGCCTCCTTCGCGTTCAAACCCGATCCGGGTGTTCGGGTCCAGGACATCACCGACGAGTTCATCCGGCATATCCGACAGGCCCAGTCCCAGTCCCAGGCCGGGGCCGCGCCGGCTGCCGGTCCCGCTTCGGGACGGGGCAGCAAGTCCCAACCGACCTCCCGACCACCGTCTCGCTAGGCCCGACCACCGTCTCGCTAGGAATGAC
>Ga0310125_10000030_pt1 | contig 53217 bp, 44 predicted proteins | sample CB11b_Tmax_Bot8__FD_203508 | JGI IMG/M metagenome (GOLD analysis project Ga0310125, IMG submission 203508) | Marine microbial communities from Western Arctic Ocean, Canada - CB11b_Tmax_Bot8 | ecosystem: Environmental > Aquatic > Marine > Oceanic | place: Canada: Western Arctic Ocean | collected... | reverse complement strand
GTGGAAGTGATACGTGCCTCCAACGCTTTAGCTACGCGTGAGGCCGGCCCATACCCAGAAGCGTGGGCAACATGTCAAGTATTCGCCGACTGGCGCCAGATGATTGAAAAGATTAGACCCAACGCAGTTGTTGTCGGACTTCAACCTGACAAGCATGGTCAATCTGACCCACCACATGATGTAGAGGTGACGCTGGCTAGGCATGGCATCGCCATGCTAATTGAAAAGCCTCTTGGGATGACACATCCCGACAAGTTGAATGAGGTGGCCCAGGCATTAGGCAAATCAGGTTCTATTATCAGCGTGGGATACATGTTTCGGTATTCCGCAGCAATCACCAAAATGCGACAGGTTCTTGAAGACACGCCAGGTGGGCCCTGCGTTTTCCTGGGCAGGTATAACTGTGCTTACAGCACCATCAACCGTGTCGCATGGTGGGACAAGCGGCGAAGCGGGGGGCCAATCATCGAACAAGCCACGCATTTTTTGGATCTGGCACGTTTTATCTGCGGTGAAGTTGATCTAGATTCAATCCAAGTAACCACCATAGACGCGGTCAATCCGATGGGCCAACTAAGTGCCATGCCCAAGAATTCGACAGGTGCTGAGGTTGATAGCAACGTGCCATCAACTGCGAAAATCCCAAGAACCACATTAGCCCAATGGTGTTTTTCTAATGGTGCCGCAGGCAGTCTGGCTCATGGCCTGCTCTTGCATCAACAGCGTTACGAAGCGGACCTGGAGGTTTGGGCGGATGGAGTACGTTGCGTACTAACCAATCCATATCAAATGTGCCGCCTAGGCATCCGGCGTAGCGGCATTGAGGAGACCGATTGGCAGGATTTCGATGATGATCCTTACCTGACTGAGGATATTGCTTTTATTAAAGCAGTCCGCAAGGGTTCTACGCAATTAGTCCGATCGACATATGCCGATGCGATGAAAACCTACCGCCTCAGTTGGACCATATCAGATCAATCCTGATAGCCCATCTCGGAATATTTCTTAGATACTTCTACCCGCACTGGATGATCAATATACCACTGCGGTTGCATCTTCGACGGCCTCAATCACCTGCCGGACATGGAACGGCTTCTTGAGGTACCCATCAAAACCCTTGGCGATTAGCGTGTGGGCTTGGCCATCGGTGAGTTTGCCGCTCATGGCCAGGATCTTGGTCAGTTGCAGATCCGCATTATCTCGTACCAGATTAAGAACGCGTTCGCCGTCAATATCACCCAGGTGAACATCGAGCAGCATGACGTGAGGACGATATTTCTCACACTCCACCCCGGCACCAAAACCACTATGCGCCGTGTATACCTCGTAGTTTGCCTGTTCAGATAGTACTTTTTCCAGTACGTCAATAATCTCAGACTCATCATCAACGATCAGTATCCGCGTATTTCCTGACTGCAAACCATCAACCGGGATGTTATGGGCTTTCATGAACCGGATCAGTGCATTGAGCGGAATACGCCGATCCTTGGACCCTGGTATCCTATATCCACGCAACTGCCCGGAATCGAACCATTTACTCACTGTGCGGGGTGCTACGTTACAGATCTTCGCGACTTCACCGGTGGTAAGAATATCTTTCTGTCGTGGCATGGAATTTGACCTTTCTCCAAAATTCCTGTCCGTCGCAAAGAGGGTGCGACCGTCACTGATTTGATCGGTCGCCATCGCGCATCGGTTAACCCATTAAAACGGAAAATCCGAAATAATCCTCTGATCGACCCTGCCCTCACAGAGAGCAGCCTGATTGCTAAGTGATTTGATCAGCCACCGGAAACAGGCGGAATCAACGCCAGTTCGTCTCCAGGTGATAACTTGTGCCCAATGTCTGCATAATCTGCATTGACTGCGACTGCCAGTTGCTGGCGTTGGAGGGCAATTGACGGGTACCGCTCACTGAGAGTAGCCAGTGCATCATCTACCGTCGCATTATCGGGCAACTCAAGTTGAAGTTGAGCCTGGCCAATATCAACGGCAACCTGGGCAAAAAGTAAAACATGGATTGAGATCACCGCTTATTCCCCATAAAGGGCAGGAATGGGACCTTCGTACCCGCTGGAACCTTTCCTTCCAACAAGGGCAAACGCACAAAACCGTCCGCTTGACTTGTATGGACAAGATCACCTGAGCCATGCCAGTTCACAACCGAGGCCAGGCCACTGGAATTGACCGTTGACACCCGAAAGACTTGCCTGCTTGCTTTTGTGGATATCGGCTCAGCAAGTTCAACCATCCGCCACGGAAGCCCTGGATCAAGCCCGATCATCCTCCGAATTGCAGGCCACAGAAACAGATGTGATGTGGCCAGTACGCTGACTGGGTTGCCTGGCAAACTAATCACAAGGGTCTGCTTCCCAGCGGCGACCAAAACTGGTTTACCAGGCTGGATGGCTACTCCGTGAAGCAAAACCCTCATCCCAAGTTTCCCCAAAACATGGGGAACCCAATCCCGCTGGCCGACGCTGACAGCCCCTACCGTCACGACCAAATGACTGCTGGCAATCGCACTAGCCATTGCCGCCTGCAGACAATCCGGCTCATCTGCCACATGTGCACGCTGTTGAGCAGCAATACCCAGCGAATCCAAAAAAGCCTCCAGCATCGGTCCATTTGAGTTTCTTATGAGGTGGGGAGCTAAATTGTCCCGCGATGTATCAGGCGGAAGAACTTCATCTCCGGTCGTCAAGATGGTTACATTCGGAAGAATTGAAACCTCGGGTTCAGACACACCCACAGTTGCAGTGATACCCACTTGGTGCGGACCTAGGTGCTGATTGGAATGAACAACAACATCCCCCGCTTTGGCATCGCTTCCCCGTTGATGGATATTGGCCCATGGGTTGACCGCATCAATGGTAAACGTAACCTGGTCGCCATTTGCTGCCTGGTCAATGCTTGATTGTTCAATTGGGATGACGGCGTCGAAACCTTTCGGCACTGCAGCCCCCGTGGCAATACGGATCGTTGAAAAGGGCGGTCGCTGCTGGCCTGTGACCCCCAATGGGGATTCACCAGCTGCAACTGATCCAACCACACTGAAAACCTGACCAGCCACCAAATCAACACTTTGCACTGCAAAACCATCCATCGCCGAACGATCAAATGGCGGCTGATCTCGGTCCGCCACAATATCGGATCTTAATACCCGCCCCAGTGCTGTCCGCAACGATACTTGCTCCGAGGGCAACGGCTTGACGGCACGAATCACAACATCCAGTGCTTCATCGTAATTGGGAGGGCTAATGGGCATGGCGACGATAGGATAGGTGGCCGGGGGCAAGAACTCTAGCGGACATCGACTGGCTGGCCTTAAAATGTCTACTGAACCTTTAATGCTGAGCGTAAGCGGACTACGAGGGATAGCCGGCACCTCTCTGACATCCGAAGTGGCCTGTCGCTACGCCGCGTCATTTGGGATTTGGCTTAAAGGCATACATCAGAGCGATGCACCTATTCATATTGTTGTTGGCCGTGACAGCAGGCCGTCTGGTCAAGAACTCGAACTGGCGGTGGTGGCAGGCCTCACCGACAGCGGCTGCCGAATAACCCGGCTGGGTATCGCAACGACACCCGGCGTGGCCATCATGACCATGCACCTGCACGCAACCGGCGGCATGGTCATTACGGCAAGCCATAATCCAGCTCCGTGGAATGGCATCAAATTACTGCGATCAGACGGTGCTGCACCAACCGCCAATCAAGCTGAGCAAATCATTGCCCAGTATCATCAAACCGTTCCCAATATCCGTATCAATAAATTCGGCTCCGTACCGGTTGACCCAAATACCGTGGAAATTCACGTTAAAAAAATTCTTGGAATCGTTGATACCACCCTTATTCAAAAGCAGCGGTTTAAAGTTGTCTTGGATAGCTTGCACGGATCAGGGGGGCCTTCAACCTCACTTCTCCTAGAGCAACTTGGCGTAGATCTTGTACACCGACATGCGGAACCCACAGGCCAATTCCCACACCCACCAGAACCCACCGCCGAAAATCTCGTGGAGTTTTGCCATGCGGTCCGGCAGGCCAATTGTGATATTGGATTCGCACAGGATCCAGATGCCGATCGGTTGGCCGTTGTAGATGAAACCGGAAGATACATCGGTGAAGAATACACCCTGGCACTGTGTGCAATGCATTTAACCAGCAGACAACAAGCGAGAACTCCTAAGGTACTAGTCACAAACCTCTCGACCAGCCGAATGATTGATGACATTGCTGCATCGTTCAACGCAACGGTCAAGCGAACCGCTGTGGGTGAAGCCAACGTTGCGGATGCACTACGTGATCAGGGTGGTCTCCTGGGTGGCGAAGGTAATGGTGGCGTGATTCTACCTGCAATTTCATACGTTCGTGATAGTTTGGTGGGGATTACACTAATCCTGCAAATGCTTGCTGAACGCGGCCAACGCCTCTCCCAAATCATTGACAGCCTGCAACAATATACGATTGTCAAGGATCGATTTGAGATAACTGGCACTATTATCGAAAGACTTGAACCGACCATGCGTTCCCATTTTTCTGATCATGAAATCGACGCACGTGACGGCGTAAGGGTGGATTGGCCGGATAGATGGGTACATGTGCGGGCCAGCAATACCGAACCGATTATCCGTGTAATTGCTGAAGCAACTGACCCGTCGACGTCCAGGGCACTGGTTCAAGAGGTTGGTATGCTACTTACAGCACAGTAGAGTTGAAAAACACTTACCGCTGAACGCGGGAAGGCGTATCCATGGAACGGATCGTAGGATCTAACCTTGCCTGGGTATTAATTCGCTTTCCATCTGCGGAAATAAAAACAACTTCGATTCTCAGATCCTCTTTGCCCACTGGCCACTTATGAAGTTCAAGCGGGAACTGATAACCACGCATCACGGGGTCATAATAGAGTTCCTGCTCCTTAAGTGTCCGTACGTTGATCGTCCAGTTGTAAAGAAACTTTTCTGTCTTTGAGCCTTTTTCACTCCGGATGGCGTACAGATCGAAACTAAACTGACCAACCCCCTTGACCGAATCAGACATCGCATCAAAAAGTTCAACCCGAGCCTGCAGAAGGACGACGTGACCGCTACGAGTAAATCGCGTCGTGGGAAATACGCGCATCTTAACCGGGCGAACAACCCACTGATCCCCATCCGCCGACTTGGAACTGACACCTTGATTTGTCGCTGCCCCCTTAAACGTACACCCCGGTAAGGCTAAGATCGCAATCAGGCCAATCATGGCCAGTTGACCCTGATACGCCAACGATATTCGGCATGACATCCGGATGAGAATAGACCTGATCAGGGTTAGGTTCAAACTCAAACTGCGTGTTATGCCTGGTGGAAATAGCCCGTACGGGGAAAAGGCGCCATCCACCCCCATAAACCCCCATCTCTTTCAACCTCACCAGATGGCTGGCCCAAAGGGTAATCTGCGTCGATTTCATTGGGCCATGCACCTATCTTTCTGGGAGCATCGATACCCTGCTGCATATGAGCGTTGCCACCCTAATCAAACTTGAATACGACCCTTGATGCCTATAAAATAAGCACTTCATGGACAGATACGAACAAGAATTAGACATTCTTGAAAGGATCAGCCAGATCCTCGGTGATGGACTGGAGATTAATGAGGTTTTCCAGCGTGCCATGGCCCTAATCAGTGAAAAACTGGAGATCCAGCGCGCCTGCCTACTGCTTAGGGATGATGCAACAGACATGGCAAGAATTGTGGCGGCAGTAGGACTGTCACCACAGGATATGAAAAAAGGGCAATATCCACTAGGTGAGGGCGTGACAGGCAGTGTCCTGCAGACGGGCAAAGGCCGTGTCATCCCCGATATCAGCAAGGATCCACAGTTTCTTAATCGTATTGGTGCCGGGATAAACGATCCAGATCGGCCGACGAGCTTCATCTGTATACCAATCAAGGATGGCGACCGCTACGTCGGAGTGATCAGCGTGCACAAACCGCTTATCGACGAGGTCTCATTGGCGGCTGATGCCAGGCTTTTGACCATTATCGCTGGCTCAATCGCTCAAACCACGCGGATCCACAACCTGATCCAGATCGAGAAGGAACGATTACTGGAAGAAAACCAACAGCTACGACACAATCTGAATGGGCGCTACCGATTCGACAATATTATTGGTTCAAGCCCTGCAATGACCGATGTGCTGGCAACGATCGGACAAGTGGCTTCATCACGTGCTACGTGTTTGATCCTAGGGGAAACCGGATGCGGCAAAGAATTGATCGCCAAAGCAATCCATTTCAACTCCCCACGCAAAAATAAACCGCTGATCCGCATCAACTGCGGTGCATTATCGCCTCAACTACTTGAATCGGAACTCTTTGGACATGTTAAAGGAGCCTTTACCGGCGCCATCCGCGACAAAGTTGGTCGGTTTGAAGCTGCGGAAGGCGGCACGATATTTCTAGATGAAGTCGGTACGCTTGAGCCCACCTTGCAGGTCAAACTGCTCCGCGTATTACAGGAAAGAGAGTTAGAACGCGTGGGCGACCACCAGACATTTGGGTTGGATGTGCGTATCATCGCCGCATCCAACCGTGACCTCGACGAAGAGGTGCGCCAAGGCGCTTTCCGTGAGGATCTCTATTACCGACTCAACGTGGTTACAATTCATCTGCCGCCACTCCGCAACCGCCGCCAAGATATTCTGCCACTGGTTGACCATTTTCTGGATCGTTATAACGCCGAAAACGGCCGTAAACTCTGCAAGATCACCCGGGACGTAGCAAACACACTGTTGCGCTATCCATGGCCTGGCAATGTGCGTGAATTGGAAAACGCAATCGAGCGTGCGGTCGTGCTCTGTAGTGGTGAGGAATTCAACTTGGATCTTCTGCCACTGCAAATCCGACTATTTGCCAAACAGGTTCGTGGTGATCATCGGGACGAATCGGTGGATGCCATCGCCCGCAAACTTGCGCGGGAAGGTATCAAGCGGTTTGCGGAGCGTGAGGGCGAAATCTATGAGTTGGTCGTAAGCGAAGTAGAGCGGCAACTTATTAGCGAAGCCTTACGACATACCGGCGGTGTCAAGACGAAATCAGCCGATTTCCTGGGAATTAACCGAAACACGCTGAATAAGAAGGTCAAGGAACTCCATATCGACGGCTCCGAACAGGCACCTGTTGTTAGAATCTCGCCAAATACAAGTAAGCTTGGTACCAACCGGTCACCACGATCACATGCGGATCATTTCCAGGCAACCTAGCCAATCGTTTGACCATATTCCGCCGAATTGTTACTTTCGAAGATTCGGGTGGGGATATCCCTGTGTAGTGTCGGCGTGCGGCACGCTCGACACGAAATCCTGGCTGCAGGCGGAGTTTAGATGATCTGTTTGGCCCGATATGCATTGGTCGTTACAGCGTTGCTTGCGCTGTACCTGCCCTCCAATCTGCTGGCGGCAGACCGCATCCCGGCGTCCATTTTAAAAAGCGATCGCACGCCGAATCTGGAAGAGAAAAACCTGATCCAAAGCTATGGGAATCAATGGTTATCATTATTGGTGTCTGAAGATGATCGACAGGTCGCAGAAGCAAAAATAAAATTGATCGAACCGTTTCGATCTGACCCATCAACATTTTTCCTGAACGAATACCGCAATACACTCCGGGTGGCTTTACGGCAAGCATTTGAAGGTCAGCGGGACATTGTCCGTATTAATATCATGATCATCTCTGCGGGGCTAAAAGATTCCTCGGATGTATCTCTTTATTTAATGGCCCTCAAGGATCTCCACCCAGCTGTGCGGTACTGGGCAGCCAAAACCCTAAATAGTTCGGCTGCAGCTGAAGCAGCCGACCCTCAGCAAAAAGAGCTGTTAATAGCACTTTCCGAGGCGGTTAAACTTGAAAACATTGAATTGGTGACTCAGCAGTTGATGCTGGCATTGGCGCAGCTAACCATCCAGGACGCTGTCCCACAGATTCTAATGTCACTCAACGAACGTATTCCCGTCCATCTTGCAAACCCAAGCATGCCATTAATCACTGAGACTAAAGCGTTACGCCGCTTGTCACATCAATTGATCAGAAAACTTGTGGGCGAACAATCCGTACCGCCGTCTCATATTCAGCTTATTACCCGCGTCTCATCGCGATACCTAAGACTTGTCGCCACGCAATTGAGCGAGCAGATCGTGCCTGAGCAAGTCATTAATGACTACACGAAGATGGCTGAGACGGCGGATGACAGCCTCGCGACCTTCGTGGGTCGCCAAAACATTAGCAGGGATTCTTGGCCCACATCGATTGCAACGGAGCTCAAACCATTGATCGCCCAAAAAGACTGGCTGGCCCTCAAGCTGCGGGGCGAAGAGTGGGCAAACCTACTTGTAAATACGCTGGGGATTGACGCTTCCAAATTAGATCTACAAATCTCCTCCGACTGACCCGCCGCCAGGCAATAACGTAAACGCAAAAACCCACTTACCTGAATTTTCCCGAGGCGAGAAATGTCTTATGGGTTGGTATTTGGCAGTGGCCCATCTTCCGCAACAGCTGCCGGCTGTGGGGGCGTCATCGGCGATTGGATTGCCTCATCCACCCGCCGCATCAGATCCAGATAATCCATTTGTACCATCTGGAAATCACGCAATATCGGCGTCTGGATAAGTTTGGTGCGCAACTTCTCCAACTGGTGTTTTTCCTCAACCTCAATCGGCTTACCGTCCTGCTCCTTCTCGCTAATATTTTGTACCTGACGGTTGTAATCGTTGAGAATACGCTGAGCGTCGGCGTCATCACGCAAACGCTTAACAAGATCCTTCAACTGGATTGATGCATTGTGCTTGGCAATCAACTTGCCCAAATCGGTTGCTGATCTAAGAATCTCATCAGTATTTGCCATGGTAGTCAGTATTCCTATCCATAAACGGTTTAGCCCGTTAGCATAACCCATCAATTCACCTTGGCAATTGGGATAACAGTATCCCATGACATCACCTAAGGTGTCTGGATCAAATTATGGCGAACAGACATGCAAATCAGATCGTTCAATATGTCTCGGCCCCCGGCTATACGCCACGGCCTATCCGACAGATTGGAGATGAACTTGGTATTGAAAACCAAGAGTATGAGGCATTCCAGTATGGCTTTAACCATTTAATCACGGCTGGTCGTCTTCGCCTAGATAATAATTCACTTGTCCGGCTACCACCCCCCACTTCAGAACTTATCGGCACGATTCGCGTGACCAGGAGGCGTTTCGGCTTCTTGCAACCTGATTCGCCAACTGAATATGGGGATCTATTTATTCCGGCACGCTATACAGGCAATGCAATGACCGGAGATCGCGTACGAGCTAAATTAATCCCGCGCCGCCAATCAACACGAGATGGCCATGCACCTTTTGTGGGTCGGGTCACGGAGATCCTTGAGCGGGTAGATAAACAGTATGTGGGCACACTGAAAAAACGACGGTCCCTATGGTTGGTTGAAGTAGATGGCAATGATCTCAACGAACCGGTGGTGGTACGTAATGCACAAACCAAGGAGGCCGTTGAAGGCGACAAGGTTGTCATCGAATTGATCCAGTACCCATCCGAAGACCATTTGGGTGAAGGAACGATTACAGAAATCCTGGGACCACAGGGTGAACCGTCGGTTGAAACTATCGCCGTGATGCGGGCATACGGACTTGAGGCGCAATTTCCACCCGCTGTACTTAATGAGGCGCGGAACACCGTCCAGCAGTTTGATATCCAATCAATTGGCAAGCGTGTGAATCTGACGGAGCATTTAATCTGTACAATCGATCCTCCAGATGCCAAAGATTTTGACGATGCCATCAGTATTGAAAGACAAGTCGATCCAACCGGTAATCAAACCTATGAACTGGGAGTACATATTGCCGATGTCGCGCACTTCGTGCTACCCGGATCTGAGTTGGATCGCGAAGCTTATCGACGAGGTAATAGCGCCTACCTTCCAAGAAAGGCGATACCGATGTTGCCCGATATCCTGTCGAATGGAATATGCTCCCTTCAAGAAGGCGTGGATCGTGCATGCAAGTCCGTATTCATTCGGTATGACAGCAAGGGCCATATTCTTGGCCAGCGATTCATTAACAGTTTGATCCATTCGTCAAAACGATTGACCTACCTCGAAGCGCAGGCAGTAATTGATGATGATCTTCACGGGGCACGTCGACACGCACGTAGTGAGCCTGCATATTCAGACGCTTTAATCGCCATGCTCAAGACCATGGCAGAATTGGCCGGCATCATACACGCCCGTCGTCGTAAGCAGGGAATGATAGAACTTGAACTGCCAGATCCAGAACTCACTTTTGATACGAACGGGTACTTGAAAGATGTGACGCCACAGGATCAATCCTATACACACAAAATTATTGAAATGTTCATGGTGGAAGTCAATGAGACGGTTGCCCGCTTTTTTGATCGCATACCGATGATCCGGCGTATTCATGCCGAACCGCAGCAGAACAACATGGAATCCTTGCGTCGTATTTTGCGCATGTCCGGCCAAGTAATTCCGTCAAACCCAAACCGCGAGGAACTACAGCAACTCTTGGCCAATACGAGAGGCACATCAGTTCAGCAGGCCGTGCACCTAGCGGTATTGCAAACACTGAGTCGGGCGGAATATTCGCCAGTGCACCGAGAACACTATGCACTGGCGAGTGATCACTACACACATTTCACCAGTCCCATCCGCCGATACCCTGATTTAGTTGTACATCGGATACTAGATGCGTATTTGTCATGCAACGAGGCACACGGCAGATCTAGCGGGATAAAAAAACACCGCCTGATGCAAGACATGCGCAATGATTCTCGCGTCCTGGCGGATGAAAGCCTGGTCGACCTTTGCCGCCATTGCTCTTCCACAGAAAGAAATGCCGAAGCAGCAGAAAGGGACCTGAAAGAGTTCTTTATCCTTCAATTACTCAGCAGCCAAGTCGGAGATGACTGCCCAGGCACCGTCAGTGGCATTAGCCGCGATGGCATCTTTGTGCAGTTAGATAGGTACCTGACCGATGGCTTTGTACCCATCGCCGACCTGCCGGGCACACAGGGTGATCGGTGGCGCCATGACGCCAAATCAGCATGTCTTGTCTCGCAACGATCCAGGGCAACCATCGCAGTTGGACATCGACTTACCGTGCGCATTGTTAAAGTGAACCCGTCTGCCCGCCAACTTGAACTGATCGCCATGAGCCAGCCTGCAAGACCCGGGCGTCGATCATCGGGTGCACGACTGATGCAGAAAAATACGATGAAACTTAAACAGACAAAGCGCAAACGACGCAAATAATCAAGAACAATGATCACCACACTTGCTCTCTACATTCATGACATGGATCCTTTTGCATTTGGACCCATTCGTTGGTATGGACTATCGTATGCCCTTGGATTTCTCATCGCTTTCATGATCATCAAGCGGATTGTGCGTATCGGCAACAGCCCGCTTAAACCCGCACTTGCAGGCGATTTAGTCTTTGCCATGGTGATAGGTATTCTTCTCGGTGGCCGACTTGGCTATGCAGTACTTTATAAACCGTCATTATTCATAGGGTTTCGGACTGGCCTTCCTTTTTGGGACCTGCTTTCAATCCACGAGGGCGGCATGTCCAGCCATGGCGGGTTCATGGGAATCGTTGTCGCAGCCTTGTGTTTTGCGCAGCGCCACAAAATCAGCATGCTGCATGTATTAGATCTCGTCTCGTTTCCAATACCACTGGGATTATGCTTAGGACGGATCGCCAACTTTATTAATGGCGAACTCTACGGCCGTGCGTGCGCAGATACGTTTGCGTTGGCAGTTAAGTTCCCGCAGGAAATGCTCGGCTGGAGCAGTGATAAGATCAATGCACTTCTTTTGACCCTACCAGCACATATAACTACAACCGCTTTGCAGTCAGGGCCAGTCGACTGGGTTATCAGGAAGATCCAGTCCGGTGACCAGCAGATCATCAATGCAGTATCCCCTCTTCTTACCCCGCGTCACCCATCGCAACTTTACCAAGCATGCCTGGAAGGATTATGCGTCTTTTTTGTTCTGGTGATTGCATGGACGCGTCCACAAAAACCGGGAGTCATTTTCGGAATCTGCTGCGCAACGTATAGCCTGACCCGGATCGCGGTGGAGTTTTTCCGTCAACCTGATGAACACATTGCCCACTTGGAGTATTCCTTTCTCAAGATTACAAGAGGCCAATGGCTCAGCGGATTGCTCCTATTGGCAGGCATCGCGGTGTGGGTGATTGGGGCGAAAAAAAATGCCGACACGATAAGCGGATGGCGGTCACAACACTGATTACCATGGCGCCTTTGGATCTAAACTGCCTGTAAATACATCAGGTGGAATTTGTGGTCGATGCTGCCAATGCTACAATTATTTACTTATGACAACATTGTATTTTGATGATTTGATCGCATGGAAGAAACTCCGCCCAATCTTTTTTTAATGGCGGTTGCGATAATTTAGTACAACGATTACCGATTTATATCAGCGCATGGACACCTAGAGGGCTTATAAAATGCAATGCACACTAAGTGGCCTTGTTGGGCCTATAAAAACCTCTACCCAACAAACCCACGGTTACATGTATTCCCGTGTCCCATCCCGAAGCCGAGCGTTTACGCTGATCGAACTGCTTGTTGTGATCTCTATTATCTCGCTTTTAATCGCAATGCTACTGCCTTCGGTTGAAAAGGCGAGGGCATCTGGCGAACAGGTTGTTTGCAAAACTAACTTGCGGCAGATGGGCACTGCACTGGCCACCTATACCAACGACTGGAACGACTGGCTTCCAATTTATGAAAATTGGTATGAAGACCACCACCGGTCCAAACTCGTGGTGAATGCGGACGGCACTTGGTATTGGCGAAAAGGTCTCGAGACACTCGGGGCGGTCATGAATTCGTATTTAGACCCTGCCGGTGATGCAAATGCAGATATCCTTAACACGGCACAGGGTCTCTGGTGTCCCAGCCATCTCGGAGAACAAGCGAATTTGCAACAGAGTCACAACAACCCACTGCCAGGTGGCGGCGCCATCCCCATCGGCACGAGTTACTCGACCCATGGCATCCTTGCAGCCTACGGATATAACCATTTGTTTCTAGGCACCCAGTGGACTGACTCGCCAAACGCAAACAACTGGCTGTATCGAAAACTGTCGTGGATCCGTTATCCATCTAATATCATTTCTCATGCAGATAGTGGATATTCGTTTCCCGGGAGCCATACTGGATTTCACTATTGGGCAAAAATCAACCGCGTGTTGCCATTTGAGACCTCAAAAGAAAAGGAAATTAGCACCTTTGACCCATTGCCGGAATACAGGGACGAACTGCGTTATCCAGTCGGCGAATTTCATTTTGATGGCGCAAATGCGGTATGCTTAGATGGTCACGTTGATTGGAACACACAGGTCAAATGGCACCGGGCAGAAAACGATCATCATTGGCGCGAACTGAATACGTCATCAACCGGCTGGTTCGAGTGATCGGGCTCGCAACATCAACGCGTCAGGACAATACGCCTTATATTGCCCCTCGAATGAACCCTAATGTTCAAGCGCCCGCCATGTGGTTGGTGGTTGTATTCATCGCGACGCATGCGTTCGGAACGCCACCTGCAGACCAACCAATCACACTCCGTGTTCATGGCCTGCCTGACATCAACTCGGCAGCATTTACCACCATTGAAGTCCAAGTAGCCAAGGCGATCCTAGCTGAATTTCACCGATTACATCCACAAATCAAAGTGCTTCGATCAACCGGAATCATGATCGAAGATCGCGCCGCTGAATTCTTGCCCTTGATGCAAATTGCCGGTGATATCCCACCGCACGTATTCGAAGTACGTTTCCATAATGCCTCAACATATATTGAACAGGGATTTCTCTATCCAATTGATCAGATCACAACTGTGACTGACGATGAACGCAATCAGATCCCCAATCAGCTCTGGCCCGTCATCCAACGGCGTGGTCCTCCAGACGGCAAGGAACACATCTATTGCTGGCCCATCCAGCTTCAAGTGCGTGCGTTGTGTTACCGGCGAGATCTTTTTCAGGAAGCCGGACTGCCGGACCGTGCGCCAAACGATTGGAATGAGCTGATGATGTTTGCGCGAAAGCTGACAGATCCGGGCAAGCAGCGCTCGGGGATTGCGCTGCGATTCGGCGATGAAGGCTCCTATCATTGGCTTCCCTATCTGTGGTCTGCCGGCGGTGAAGCAATGTCCCAGGACGCGGAGGGGAACTGGCGATGCGCGTTTGACTCCGACGCGGCAGCACAAGCCGCACTGTTTTTCACCAAAATACGGCGGCAGCGTTGGATGAAACGCTATGAAAGTAAAGGCAAGACTGTCGAAAAGGAATTGATGGGGGTGACCTATGGAGAAGCTGACCGCTTTCTCGTTTGGTTTTCCGGCAAGATCGGTATGTTTCAAATTCGACTCGGCTTCGATCAGATGACACAGATCCGAAATCCTGAACTGCATGGGATTGGCCCCATGCCGCTAGGCCCCGCAGGCACACGCGGCAGTGATCTGAATGCCACAATGCTGGCAATTTACTCCGGGATAGAAGACCCACGTGTACGCGAAGCGGCTTGGAAATATATTTCCTTTTGGATGCGCCCGGCGGCACAAAAAATCATGGTGGAAACCATGATCAAAAATGGCTACGGCCGTTTTGTTCAACCACAACTACTGGAAGAGTTCGGCTACCACGAATACGTAAGGCTCATTCCTGAAAGTTGGCGAAAGACTTTCGAGGAATCCGTCAAGAACGGCAAACTAGCACCATACGGCCGCAACAGCCAGCAGATCTATCGCTGGATGACCAAGCCATTAGGAGCAATTGCAAGAGACGATGAAATTCAGGCTGCCATCAATAAAGGGGATGACGAAGCTGCTCTTGCCAAAATAAAAGACATTCTCCGCCACGGTGTTGCTGAAGCTAATGAAAAGATGCTTGGCCTTGTACACCCTGAAGAGCGGCAGTTTCGACGACGCGTGGCTCTATTCGTCACGATTGGTATTGCCGCCATCTTTGGCGCTGGTTTCTTTTACATCTGGCGTATCTTTGCGCCCCCCGAATTCTTTTCCGGGGCTGGAAAAGGGGGATGGCAATTTCGAAAATACAAGGTTGCCTACCTTTTACTGATCCCGGGGGTTGGAACAATTGCTCTTTGGCAGTACTGGCCATTGCTTCATGGTGGGGCAATGGCATTTCAGGACTACCGCGTCACGGGCGATGCGAAATGGGTCGGCTTGGAGAATTTCGCAGAGATTCTTTTTGACCGCGCCTTCTGGCTGTCGGTCTGGGTTGGATTGAAATATGCATTTCTCGTATTGTTTTTTGGTTTCCCAGCACCGATCATCTTGGCCATTCTTCTCCAGGAGGTGCCCCGTGGCAAGATCATATTTCGCAGCATCTATTATCTGCCCGCTGTCATCAGCGGGGTGCTCGTGATATTTCTCTGGAAGACCTTCTTTGGCCCCTTCGGCCTGGTCAATGAGTTGAGAAATGCTGTGGGTCTAGACGGGCACACCAACTGGCTAGCCGAACCGCGATGGGCACTGGTATGCTGCGTTGTGCCGGTTGTCTGGGCCGGCATGGGGCCAGGATGCTTGATCTATCTAGCTGCACTCAAAACCGTGCCTGACGAACTCTACGAATCGGCGAGTATTGACGGCGCCAGCATCTGGACTCGCATTACATGCATCACGCTGCCATCACTTAAAGCGCTTATTTTGATCAATCTGATCGGTGCAGTCATTGCGTCTTTTCAGTCAGCCAACTTCATTCTGGCCATGACCGGTGGTGGCCCATGGACAGGATATGGCCGTACCGAGGTGGTTGGCCTGCATATTTTTTCGACGGCATTTTTCTATCTTCGTTTCGGTGTTGCCACAGCGATGGCCTGGATCGTCGGCCTCATGTTGATTGGCTTTACTTTGATCCAATTACGCAAGCTCCGGCATATGGAGTTCCGTACGGTCGGATAACACTCGACGAATTGTCAGTCATCGGGTAGTGATCGTTCAAACTTCGGACTTTTTCTCTTATGCCCATCATCAACCGAGTTGAAGCCAGATCCAGACGCGTCAAGATCGTCTACCTGTGTATCTACACCGTGTTGATCCTGGGTGCACTATCCATGTTGTATCCAATGGCGCTGATGATCGCCGGCTCCGTCAAATCAGAAACCGACATCGTCGAGATGCGTCCCGTGCCTCGATACTTCACCGATCAACGAGTGCACTACCGCAAGTTTCTTGAAAGTAAGTACAGTGGCCAGATCCTTCTTTACCAACAAACTCACCACCGAGACGAGAAGTCCTGGCATACGATCGCCATACCAAACAACGACACCCATCAGGATCTCGCGGATATTTTTGATCGATTTCGCAAACAGTTGCCGGAGGAGAACTGGCAGATGTTAGGCCACACAATCGGCCCCTCACTGCTGCAATTCAAGAATTTTCGTCGGTATCGCCAGTTTGTGGCAGATTCTTTTCACGGATCCCTGGAAGCAATGAACCGTGAATGGAAGACGGCATATCCATCTTTCCTCCATCTGCGAACACCCATTGAAAAAGAACTCGCTTCCCGTCGCCATCGTCCTGATCGCGGTAACCAACAGCTACTTTTCAACCGATTCAAAATGTCGCTGGATGCCGGGGAAAGATTCATTGTCGATCTTGATGGTTATTACCAGTTGTATTATGTGCGACCAACGTACAACAGCATTGGGAAATACAACGCCCACCATGGCACTGAACTCAACTCGTTTCACGAGGTTTTGCTTTCATCCATACCACCTGTCCAATCAACCCGTCGCGCAGACTGGGAACAGTTTGTTCGAAATGAATTGAGTCTTCTTTTTATTAGGATTGATCCATCGCAGGCCACAAACTACCGCCATTTCTTGAAACGGCGATACAGTAACCTTGCTGGACTCAACCGGTACTACGGAACAACGTATGCCACATGGAAGAACATCAACCTTCCAACACGCATGCCACACGCCCCGCAACAGATCGTGATTTGGGATCTTTTTGTGCAGGAAGATGCTGATCTAGATGCAATTCGAGTTGTCGGACCGCGGCAGGAGTTTGAGGCATTTTTGGACAGCGAGGGTTTTGATCGATCGGTATTTGGCAAGCAATCAGCTCAGGCCACTGCAGTTCGCGCAAGCGATTGGGATGACTTTCATGCCCAGATCAGTTCCTCTCTGGTGGAGAACTTAAAGCGAAACTACCTGGTGGTACTGGATTACATTCTTCTACACGGCCGCGGCGTGTTAAACACGATTGTGTACTGCATACTGGCTGTATTGAGCCAGCTTATCGTTAATCCCCTGGCCGCATATGCCCTTAGTCGTTACCGGCCACCCAGCAGCTACAAGATTCTCCTGATCTGCATGGCCACGATGGCTTTTCCGCCTGCTGTCACAATGATCCCCTCATTTATTTTGCTTCGGAATCTAAACCTTCTCAACACGTTTGCCGCGCTGATCTTGCCTACAATGGCCAATGGATTTTGGATCTTCTTGCTGAAAGGATTCTTTGATTCTTTACCACGAGAACTTTATGAGGCTGCTGACATGGACGGCGCCAGTGAATGGACGAAGTTCTGGGCAATCACCATGTCCATGTCCAAGCCAATCTTGGCAGTCATTGGATTGGGTGCGTTCACCAACGCCTACAGTAATTTCATGTATGCCTTGATCATTGTGCCCGACCCGGAAATGTGGACGCTCATGGTCTGGCTCTATCAACTTCAAACCCAGGCGCACCCGGCAGTTATCTACGCCAGTCTATGTCTCGCCGCCATCCCGATGTTCCTTATTTTCCTCTTTGCCCAAAACATTATTATCCGAGGCATCGTGGTACCGGTAGAGCGATGAATAAGCATTTATTCGAATTATTTGAGAAACGGCACAATCATTCTCGCAGATTCGTCAAATAGTTCTTTGCTGGCGCGACCCTTTAGATTCAAGTTGAAATCACTAACGGGAAGTGTCTTGTAAACTTCGGGACGCCAGGGATAAAACGGCTCCACGTAGGGGACACGGGCATGAACAGCAAAATACCCGTTTTGGCATTCTATGAGCTTGCGGCCAAGTGGCCCCGAATAGAACTGTGACTTTAATTTCTCAAGCGCCCTGACTTTCTTTTCCACCACATCGGTAATGTCAATCAGAATGTAAGGAAAGCGGTTGGATTCGAAATCAAAGATGGAGTCCTGACCAAATTGACCGACAAAAAAGATCTGGCCCACTTCATGAGGCGGTGAGTCATCCCCGTCAATAAGCCCGCAGACCATATAGACTGCCGACAGCACAATATCTGCACAAATGGCATGCGAGTGGCCTGCACCAACTCCACCCCCTTCAAGCGGACTATGAGTAATGAGAATATCAGGCCGGATCTCCTTAATGATCATCGCCATCTTCCGAACAATCTGTGGAGTCTTCATCAACATGCCATCTTCCAAACGTAAAAAACGCAAATCCTGAACCCCAAGCACGCCACACGCATCAACAATCTCCTTTTCCTTATCATCAATGGCTGATTCTCGCCTAGCTGAATCCACCACCTCCTTCTGGTCACGACTTTTTGCAATCAGATTCCAAGCATGCGATTGAACGCCATGGGTCAATGTGACAATGGTTACTTCATCGCCTCGCTCAACGTGATTGGCCAAGGTTCCACCTGCATGATCAAATGCATCTGCGGGGTGCGCACCAACGTGAAGTACTCGCAAGTGTTCGGACATCGTATCCCTTTCCTTTGTCACCTAATAGCACAAGGACCTGCCATTTATTCGCCCGCAATGCACTGGATCACCCACGGCCAATGTACGGCATCTTGGTTGCCATCACCGTCATAAATTGAACATTCACATCCAGCGGAAGATTGGCGATATACACGACCGCATGCGCAACATGGTCCAGATCCATGACCGGCTCGACCAATGTATCTCCATTAGCTTGGAGAATACCCTGCTTCATTCGCTGCGTCATTTCTGTTTCGGCGTTACCGATATCGATCTGGCTGCAGGCGATGTCGTACTTACGGCCATCCAAAGATGTTGACTTGGTAAGCCCAGCGACCGCATGCTTGGTGGCGGTATAGGGCGCTGAATTGGGTCTGGGCACATGGGCAGATACCGACCCATTGTTAATGATTCGACCACCACGAGGCTGCTGAGACTTCATGATTACAAACGCAGCCTGCGTACATAAAAATGTACCGGTCAGATTGGTGTCTACAACCGCTTGCCACTGTTCCACGGTAAGATCTTCAAGTAATCCAGGAGGGGTAAACACGCCGGCATTATTGAACAGCACATCCAGACGGCCGAACTCTTGCTTGGACTGGTCAAACAGGTTTTCAATCGCACCAGAGTCTCTTACATCAGTTGAAACAACCAGCACTCGAGATGAATCGACCTCTACGTCATCGGCGATAGCAGCAAGCGGCTCAGAACGCCGCCCGGCCAGAACGACCGAATACCCTTCTGACAGAAGGGCCAACGCAACCCGCTTGCCGATCCCAGATCCAGCACCTGTAACGATTGCAACTTTTCGATCTGTTTTCATTTTTACGTTCTTCTTTTACTGATACATTACTGGATGAAAAACTTCAAACTCATGCATGAATACAAAGGCATCTATTTTCGATAATGATCCAGGTCAGACATAATCTTTGACCCAAAATACCCTGCCCAAATATCGAAGCTTATAGATATGCCACCTTTACCTCATGAATACGCGGCGTACTGCCACTATTGATTGCACCTAATGCAAGTCGATATTGAACCCACCCACCTTTATTGTTGATGTGATGAGCCTCTTCGCCACAATCAAGCCAACTCCCTGGACCATCCGAACCCTGCCAAACTGCGCCGTCCAGCAACTCTTGGCTGTTGGCAAGACGTATCTGAGCTTTCACCCATGTCTTAACCGGCACATCTGCTTCCCATTCGATCTTTTGAACGCATGCACCCCTGGGTAGTTTATGGGGCTCTGAAATGTAATATTCTTCAGGGCCACGATCCTTTTGGTTACCCGGCTGAACGGGAATCATTCCGTGTGGACCCATTGTCGGTAGACGTGTGGCAGGCCGTGGATCAAATCCATCAGGGCCGTTCATCAAGACAAAGGAATCACCTTTGTGATCTCCCATGATCTTGTGATTGGCAATCACAAGGTCTACCCGGCCATCTTCGTTAAAATCCGCGGCAAGACTCGCTGTAACCGAATGGCCGGCAATGCGTGTGAGTTTCTTCTGACTAAATGAACCACCGGGGCCGCCCCAGAAGATAAAGGAATCGATATCCCTGTTACGGCCGTCATGGTAGCACCCAACAAATAGGTCCAGATGTCCGTCATTGTCAAAATCGGCTACAGAAAGACAGTTGGCAGTGTTCACGGACAATTGCATACGGCGGGTTTCACTGAGTCCTTCCGGCCCATTCCAATAGATGTACACAAACGAATCGTGTGGCCCATTCGCTTGAGGTAAGTGTCCGCCAACAATCAAATCCAGATATCCGTTACCGGTAAGATCCGCAGCATCGACACTTTGCCCACGAATAACGGACAGGTCTTGCCTGCGGCCAAAGTCGAAACCATCCGGACCACCCCAGAGCACGAAGCAGCGGTCACTGCCAAGCTGGCCAAGAACCAAATCGAGATAGCCATCATTGTTCAGATCAGCAAGACACCCACGATATGAAGACTTATAAGCTTTACCGTTCTCGACCAGCCGTACACGCTGAGGATTTTCTGTGTCAAAGCCATCGCCAGACGATCTATAAATAAGAACTTCCTCGCCGATAAAGGGGATGATAATCAATTCCAGACAACCATCTCGATCGATATCAGCTGCAGCCAGACCCCATGCGTGCCTTGAAGGCAATACCACACTTGGTTCACCTGAAAATCCGTTGACGCCTTGCAGGTAACAATATGTACCTGGATCCAGGTGTTGGGCATTTTCAGCACTATTTGCAAACACAAGATCCGGTCGGCCGTCATCATTAAAATCACATGGCAAGGCAGTTGTCGCACCAATACCTTTAAGGTATTGACAACGATCGACTGAAAACCCCTCACTGCCACCGAAGTAAATGACTGGCTTGATCACATTGCGGCCGGTTCGGCCCCATCGATTTATAAAAACCACCTGTGGATGAACCTGCTTGCTGCCTCTGGCAACCAGTGCGAGACGCGCGCCTTCCGTCGGCAGCTCAACTGGAGTTGAATTGACACCATCTTTGCAACCGCAAAAGATCCGTGAATTCACCGAATACGTTTCGGGGGTTTGGTTCTGACAGATGATGATGTCATCGTAACCGTTGCCGTCCAGATCATCTGCTGTCACATCGCACGCACAAAATGTGTCAAGCTCGGTGCGTCGATCTTCGCTGAACCCATCGGGGCCACCCCAATAAATCCAGGATCGCTCACGCTTGCCCGCTTTTGCACGTGTCGCAAACACAAGATCCTGTTCACCGTCGCCATTAAAATCACCACTCGCCACAGACAAGCTTGCAGGACAAGAGAATTTCAGGCGCCGACCGAAGGACCGATTCGCTGTAACTGGAACAAGATAAACATGATCTGAAAAAGCCATAAACAGGTGATGGTCACCACCTAGACAGATGGTACGCGCCAAAGGTGTTAGCCCTACACGCTCTTGCTCCATCGTTTCATCGGCTTCTTCTGTAAACGACCCAGCGTCACCTTCAATGCTGTATTCACTTTTTCGTGACACACTAAGGCCGCCCTCACCACCCCATAGGATTCGCGGAGGAAAACGATCTGAAATGATGTACAGATCCGCATAACCGTCGCAATCCAAATCTACACTGGCCAGATGGTCGCCACTAATATCAAGATCCGTAAATGCCGAAGGTTCAAATCCTAATTCGGTCTGATAGAACACCCGCAGCTTGCCCTTTGAGATAAATGCAAGATCAGGCCGACCGTCACCATCGAAATCCCCAATTGCCACGGACTGGCATTGCGGGACGGGAATATGCACGCAATGCTGTTCACGAAAACCCTCGGCTGAGCCATAGTAGATGAAGGCATGTAGCTCAGTTGAAGCACCGTTGTACTCCATACCCAGAACCAGATCGTCATATCCATCGCCATTAAGGTCGGCCACGGCACCGCTTAATGCACCATCCGCAGGAAGTTCAATACGATCACGGCTATTGAGCGGATTGGTATAAACATAAATATCCGGTGCCTCCAATTGATCCTGGCAGTTACAAAAGATGGCCTCGATATATCCATCCTGATTCAGGTCATGCAGAAATATTCGCTGCAGAATGCCGCGTTGAGACACATAAAGATTTTGTCCTGCATTGCCAAACGTACCGCGACGAAATGATTCAAACCCACGCGTGATCCAATATCCAGAATTAGCCATCCAGTTATAACTACCGAAGAAAAAGAAAAAAGGCAAAGTACTTTCATGAGAATCACAAGACAGAATCGTACAATGGATCTTGACCCTATCCCCCCTATGAGGGTAAAAGAAGCCCATCTATGAATCACATCACAGAATCTTCACGCTCAATCCACATTGCCCATGACGTGGATGTGGTGGTTGTTGGATCAGGCGCCGGGGGGGTGGCAACGGCCGTGGCCGCAGCCCGGCAAGGCGCAAATACCGTATTAATTGAAAAATATGGTTCAGTCGGTGGCTGTATGACCACAGGTGGCTGGGCTGCAGGAGCACTGGATCTGGCGCCATTGGACCCACGACGATTTCTTGTTGCTGAAGGCGAATCCCATCAGACAGCACCAGCGGCCCATTGGATCAGTCCGCTGGGTTTGTCGGAAATCCCGACTGACACCCACGAATACATCCGTGGCTGTGGCCTGGCAGGCGAGTGGATGGCACGGATGTTCGATATGATCGAAACGTCTGGACCCTGCCCGAATTTTTCCAACTGGGCCGAACGAATCAGGTATCTTTTCAATCAGATGCTAGAGGAAGCTGGCGTCATCCAAATGCTGCAATCGTACGCATGCGACCCAATCATTGAAAATAAAAATTCAGTACGTGGGGTTTACGTTCAGACGGTTTCCGGTCGCTGTGCAGTAAGGGCCAAAGTGACCATTGATGCCACCGCCAACGCATCCCTGTCCCAGAGAGCTGGCGCGCCCACCGTCCCGTGCAACAGAGAACCGAGCATGAATATCTCCATTGGTATCGGAGGGGCTGACCAAGTGAAATTTGATGCATTCATGCAAGAACGTACCGAGACAACAATGTGGGATTTTGATCAAACGGTTAGGGCACGCCAAAAGGCATCTGACTGGCCGGATCCATGGATTGACGAGAAGGTCATCCCAAACATAGATGAATTTGTGGCCAGGCGTTTTGGCGCCCATCTCAACCGCCTACGTCCCATGGGGGATTTATTCCGACGCGCCTATGAAGAAAACAGCTATGAAGCTGTCGGTTGGGTGGGCGACATTGGACGTGTTATTACACTCTGGCCTTGGCCCTGGCAGGGTGAGGCCGGCGTGGTGTCCACGAGAGCAGATATCGACGGTGACGTGGACACATTGAATGCAGACCACATGACGATGGTTGAGCACGACGTAAGGCGATATGTGTTCCAAACGGTTCGCTTTTATCGCAAATATTGCCCGGGGTTTGAAAACGCCTACGTGCTGTACCTTTCGCCCTATATCGGTACTCGTGGCGGACGAGCCATCGAAGCGGAATACATTGTCACCAAGCAGGACTTGATCGATGCAACACGTCACGATGATGTGATCCATCAAACCTACGACCTGCGTGTGATTTCAAATTACACCGATATCCCATATCGCCAACTGCTGCCCAAGCGTGTCGAGGGTTTACTCGCCGTTGGCGTAGCCGCCCACCAAAAACCCCCCAATCTGCGCTACAGGGAAGTCGTGTTAACCATGGGGCAGGCCGCAGGCATTGCTGCTGCAATCTGCGCCGGACAGAACATTTCACCCAGACAACTAAAAATAAAACAGCTGCAACGAGTGTTGCACGCATCGGGCGTCAATCTTGGCGAACCACAGCGGGTTGCAAAGCTACTTGCATGACCAAAAAAGCTGTCAAGGTTATGATCGGAGTCGATTCCTGCATCCCATCACTGCAGGATTGGCGCCAAGCGTTTCCAGGTGTTGTTTTTGCAGTCGGCAACACACCTGATGCACAACGTGAGCATATCCGCGACGCGGATGTCTGTATCGGTGCCATTACACGTGATGCATTTCTGACCGCCCGTCAAGTCAAATGGGTCGCTTCACCCTGGGCCGGTATTGATTTCGCGATGGCAATACCTGAACTGGTTAATAGTGACGTAATCATTACCCATACTCCCGATGTCCATGCGCCTTCAATGGCCGATCATGTATTTGCCATGATCCTTTCTTTTGCCCATTGCTTACCGCAGGTGCTTGATGATCAAAAGAACCACATATTTGACACGCAGAAATACCACAACCGTATCCTGGAACTTGCGGGGTCGACAATCGGGATTCTAGGATTCGGCGCGGTGGGTCGTGCCGTAGCACGTCGGGCACATGGTTTCGACATGAAGGTTTATGCCATCGCACGCACACCACCCACCCATTCCAACCAGGCCGAGGCCATCTGGCCTCCCGATAGTCTTGACGATTTGCTCAAGATCTCGGATTGGTTCGTCATCTCATCCCCCCTCACGGATGAAACGCGGGGGCTCATCGACAAAAGACGAATTGCTTTACTTAAACCAAGTGCTCATTTGATCGTGATATCACGTGGTGCCATTATTGATGAGGTGGCACTTGCCGACGCACTCCACAACGGGCAACTCGCCGGCGCCGCTACTGATGCACTGACTATCGAACCACCGGATCCCCAAAACCCCAGCCCACTGTGGAACCTGGATAACTGTCTTATTTCTCCACACAGTTCCAGCCCAACTGCCAAAATGTTCGCGGCGCGAAGAAAGTTCTGCAAAGAGAACCTACATCGGTACCTCAACGGCGAATTATTAATGGGTATACGCGACCAAACTCTGGGATACTAGTGCAAAGCACGCCTATCAGATGCACTTGAAACAGAAGTCCCCTCATTAGATTGTGATGAATTTACGAGAAAAATGACTTACCAGAAAAAGATCTGCCAGTACAAATTCCAATCCGATATGATGTAAAGAGGCTCCGTTCGTCGCCTGGAGTAATGATGCGCAGCACAATCGCCGTCAACAAATCACTATTCTGGAAATCACCTCGTCTCGGCTGTCGGGTGGATGCATACATCAATGGCTATACCAGCCCCAAAGATCCACATCTGATGGGCATCATTCGAGAAGTTGATTTCGATCAAGTTGAACAAACGGTTAGCGGCGACAGTTTGTCCATGTTAATTCGCTCAGAAGATGGCGGTCGCAGTTGGCAGGCCAAGCCATGGCCACGCACCACGGACGAATCCGAGAACGGATCTTCCCATAATTATCTGCAATTTATCATGACTGATCAGCGCAACGATCTGTGCCTACTGTTCATCTTGCGTCGTTGGGTCAAAAGCCCCCAAACAGCCACCCTTGACATTAAAAAATATTCCCGCCAGCTCTATCGAATCTCTCACGATGGCGGGCAAACCTGGGGGGACGAAAGGATCATGATTCAAGGTGGGCCTGAATTTAACCAGACCCATTACATGCGCAACATACGTTTCGGTTGTAATGCAGGATTTATCAGCAATGCACCGCTTCAATTGCGTGACGGCAACCTTCTATTGCCATTTCATATCTGGCCATGGAATGAACGGGAGCAAAAAGCCGACCCGAATCAGAAGACCTCGGGGGTTGTGACGGCCCACTGGCAGGGTACTTGCAGCGATATCGATTGGGACATGAGCGAATACCTTTCCATTACGGAAGAATCCGGATGCCTTAGTGAAATCACCCTCGCTGAGCGTGACGACGGGTCAATATTAGGAATCATGCGTGCCAGTCCACCAGATTCACCCGGTAAGTTCTACTGCATCTCACATGACCGTGGCCAAACCTGGTCCCAGTTGCAGCGATTGTCCTTTGACAACGGTGATCTTCTCTACTCGCCCAGTTCCATTTCTCGTCTGATCCGAAGTTCACGCAATGGAAAACTCTACTGGATTGGCAATATCCTTCCCCCAAAGGAGGATAACTATCTCAACTTGCCGTCAAATCGACATCGGTTCATCCTGGAAATTGCCGAAGTGGATGAAATCAACTGTACGATCAGGAAACAAACGGTAACGACAATTGACGAATCGACAGACCCAGACAATCCGAAGGAATATTCCAACGCGTGGGTTTATGAAGACAGGGATACCGGAAACTTTATCCTCACAATGTGCCAAGCCTGTGCATTACCATTTTCCCATCACAGCGTTCCAAATTCCCACCACGGCCCTTTCATGACCAAAGAGACCTTCACAAGCGACTCCTACAAATACGAGATCGTCATTTAGTTCAACATCAAGCAGGAGATATTTCCAGCACATGATGGGGCGGCGAGGATCATTGCTGCTAATGCAACAAGGTGATGACCCTGCAATATCAACGGCATCTATTTCTTACTCTTTGATCATCGCCGCGACTTCCGCGACTTTTCGCGGTGTCACGCGCACCAACAATTGCCCACCATCTACCACAATTTCCTGGCCAGTTACAGCAACCATCTGCTCGGTCAACATGAGGATCGTGGTGGCAATGTCGTTGGCACGAGCATACCGACCGATCGGCATGCTGGATGCAATCTGCTGCATCTTTTCGCGTGGCCCCTGTGCCCATGTATCAATCACTGTGCCGGGCGTGACCATATTGACACGCACGGCACTGTTGGCGCCGCGCGTGGCTGCAAATTCACGAACTGCACCGAGTAATCCTGATTTGGCTGCCGCATAGGGCTCGGATCGAAAGCCACCGAAACGGTTGCACGACGAAATACAAGTGGCCGTAGCGTGATTATCAGCCGCCCCGACAAGCAACCTGCGATCCAGCAGGTTGCCCAGAAGAAGCACCACGCTGGTCAGGTTCAAATACACCATCTGTTCAGCAGTCAGCGAATCACTACGCTGTTTTGTCTCCCATTCGGCATTACCAACACCTCCGTGAACGGCAATCAGATCTGTCAATGGTTCGTCCAGAGAAATCTGATTGATGAAGTGATCAATAGAATTTACATCGAGGAAATCAACCGAAAGGAACTGCGCTGTTAGATTCTTGTCGCGAAAGGCTTCAGCCCGTTCACCCTCCAAATCAGCAACAATGAGATGAGCATCTGGAAGAACATTTGAATATAGCTCATAAACTCGCCGGCCAATTCCGCCCAGGCCCCCCGTGATCAGAATATTCCTTCGGGCCATGGTGCGTCGAAGCGGTAATGTCAAGACCGAGGATTCCAGAGGTATGATATCCCCATTGTTATTTTGATCTGTCACTTGGTTCAAGACGCCTAACTCCTTGTGATCTTCATCATCAATGCAGGTGCACTTTACCCTAACGGTAGAAGTAACGTTTCACCAAATGCTCTGGTGGTTTGGGCGTAAGGGTTGTTACCAAACAGGCAACGATCAAGGATACAGCCAATGCAGGCAGGAATGGTTTGATCGTATCTTTATATAGCAGATATCCGCCCAGGTAGACCGCAACACCTGCGATCATTGAGGCTACTGCACCATGGGAATTAAAGCGAGGCCAATAGAGAGCCAGGGACAGGGGGATCAGCAACACAACTGCCACTCCGCCGCTGGCGAAAACGATCAGGAACTGCAGGAACTTGGGTGGGTTAAAAGCGCCGATTAAGGCCACGATACCGACAATAAACGTAACGGCGTACGTCAGATGTCGGATTCTTTTCTCGCTCGCCTGTGGATTCACATAGCGTTGATAACCATCACGCACCACTGCAGATGAAATCAATAGCAGAAAACTGTCTACGGTTGACATGACGGCAGCAAAAGGCGCTGCCAATAGCAATCCGGCAATCCAAGGCCAACCAGCCATTGCCGTGACGTATTCAACCATCTCGGGCATGATACGATCGGGGGCGATCTCCATACCGGGCAACATGATGCGTGCACAACAGAAGATGATGACGAGCGGGAAATAAATCAGTGAGTAGTAAATAGCAACCGTAATAATGGATCGCTGCAGGATCTTTGTATTACTAAATGCCATCTGGCGAACAACCGTGCCCGGTTGTCCGGCACCCGCTATCGGCCAGAAGAAAAAGAATGCAACCGCTGCCATCAGCGGATGAAAACCAGCTTCATTTGTTTCACTAGGACCTGGCCCGCTCACATAAACACCTTGTTGGCCTGCACCGAACTTGTAATCCTTGGTCTCGACCTGCTGAACCTGCAGCTCAAAACCAAGGTCATCAGCATCTTGCCGATCAACTTGTTCTTTAGTTGTAATTTCCAGAAGTGAAATGCGATCATCCTCGTCGCCCTGCTTAGTAAGAGTATGGGCATGTACCTGCCCTTGTGAAATCGCCACACGGGCTTTTGATGAAACGCGAAACAAGCGACGAGGTTCGCTATCCATCGCCTTGCGCTGCAGCCATGCTCCAAACGGGACGACTAATTCCTGCGTTGCTGGCTCTCGCAACTCTAAGCGTGCAGTCACTGGCAGTGGCGGCGTCATGCGGGCGATCTCATTGGTTGCTTTCGTCAAACTGCCCACCTGCCACAACGTCAATCCCAGCAGAATGACAACACCAACCCCCATGACCAGACCCTGTAACACGTCGGTCCACACAACGGCTCGAAAACCACCGTAACAGGTATAAAGAATCACCGCGCCCGCAAAAGCAACCAGGCAAAGTACGTATCCTGGTTGTAGATTGGCAGCCAATGGATGGCCCGCCAACCAGCCCCCGACACTATTTCGTGCCGTGATATAAGCCGGGACGTCGTCGAGCAAAGTCTGCAAAATAATCGCGCCGGCCTTGAACTGGGCCACCAGAAAGCAAGTCATGAACACCGCGATCGACACGGCGGCCAAGGCACCCACAAGCGGGCTGGCAAATCTCGCATGCAAAATGTCGGGCACTGTAATCGCCCCGGATTTTCGCGCCACCTGGTTGATGCGCTTACCCAAGAAACCCATCACCACAATCGGAACGACGATATACCCGGCGATCCAGAATCCGACGATCCAACCATGCGTGTAAATCTTGGCGGGAAACCCCATGAAGCTTCCACCCGATGCACTTGTCGCCGCAAACGTCAAAGCAAATGCCCACATCCCCAAACTGCGGCTACCCAAAAAATACTCTGAAAGAAACTCTTTCTTACGCAAAAGCGTTGCCGAAAAACCCGCCAAGGCAAATACGGCTAGCATGTAAATACCAAACGTCACCAACGCAACGTTGGAGCCACTCTTTGCCACAATAAGGGGTACAGCTTCAATCATGGTTCTGATTAAGGATCTTCGTATACTTAAAACCAGATAATACCTAGTTCAGCACCTCATCTGCTGTGACGCTTTCAAGAGGATCATCTTTCATTACCCGCAGGCAAAACCAAACAGTAAAAACATCGACAACCAGCCAGGGCAGCCCAATTCCCCAAAAGGCCCAACTTGGAATACCCAATATGGTTGCTACCGGCTCACCCGGTGGATGGTTGTAGCCCATCAGATAGCACCATAAAACCGACCAGACGAACGCAACGCAAAAAACGGTCAGAATGACGATCGCTTCTCGCCTTGCATGGATAAATACAGGATCTAGCTGGGGGTCGACGTGATCAGAATCTGATGAGGTAGCCATGTTGGTCATTCCGACGCTGAAGTTTACGAGCACATGAGTGACACATAATACGAAATCGTTCCCTACCTTTCAGGAACGCTGGACGGCAAGAAGGTCCGCTCGGCCAATTTTGGCCATACGCCCTCATGTGCCATCTGGGGACCCTTATTGATCACGCAGTAATGATTTGAACCAATTATGGCTAAAATCATGGACCATATGACCCCACCTAACCATGCCAAGCCACAAGCATATGCGCTGCTTGCATCACAGATGCCGGTAATCGATACGCCGACTGCGCTACTGCACGCAGCTGTCGCAATCGCTATGCATACTGTAGAAGACATTGACCCCAACGAGGTGGATCGCTCACTGCAGGATATCACCGATGAGATTCGCCAACGTGTACGAAGCAATGAGGACCAGGCGCTACTGGCGCACGCTCACCAAATTCTATTTGAAGAATACGGCTTTGTTGGCAACGCGGAGCATTACTACGAGCCACAGAACAGCTATATTCCCATTGTGATCGAAACACGCACGGGGATTCCGATCACACTCACGCTTATTTATAAAATTGTGCTGGAGCGTCTGGGCTTATGTGTACATGGTCTCAATGCACCGGGGCATTTTCTTGCAGAGGTCGCACTTAAGGATAACCCGATGATTATTGATCCATTCTGCCGCGGACAAATGCGAAGTCGCGAAGAAACGTTTGACCTGATCGAGCGAATGGCCGGCCAAGCCACAAATCGCTCGCCCCTGCTTATGCAGCGTGCCACGCATCGCCAGTGGATTGTCCGCATACTCAATAACCTGATTCATATTTTCAATGAAAAAAATGATGAAGAGAACCTGGCCGCCATGATGGAAATGCAGGCACTCGTGCTTAACAACTGCCCCCAGTAACAACAATCACCGGATCAATCTGCAACTTGAGAACAAGAAAACTGCCATTAGATTTCTAATAACGCACTCTTGCATTATTTGATTTATTGGAACACAATAACCCACTGAACTTCCAATCATTTAAATGTGGTATGTGTAGGTATATTTAAGACTTACATAATTATAATGGGTGGGTAAGGGAATTGAATTGGTTCCCTTTAGCTGCTGGCATTGGCTGGTTTCGCCCCGTTACCGGGCAAATAAACAACGGTCATGTCCTTGCTAAATTGAGAGCTATAAGGCTATAATTCATGGCTCTATGACTCGCCCCATAGAGCGCATACCCGCTCGTACGAATCCCCGGAAACCGGTAACTGGAACTTAAAAAGGTTGGTTGGCGAACGTATCATCCCCAGGAATAGGATTGAGTGAAAAGGATTGGGTCATGGTAAGAAATAAAACAAATGGTTTTACACTCATCGAACTTCTCGTGGTAATCTCAATTATCTCGCTGCTTATCGCGATGCTCCTGCCCTCCGTTGAAAAAGCCCGTGCTTCGGGTGAACAGATCGTGTGCGCCACAAACTTGAGGCAGATGGGTATGGCAATGGAATCCTACGTCAATGAATGGGATGACTGGATGCCATACTACGAGGCTTGGTACGGCGATCACTACCGTTCAAAACTTAAGGTTGATGCAAGTGGCAACTGGTTCTGGGGTAAAGGCTACCAGGAACTAGGAGAAATCATGAACTCCTACCTCGACTCGGCGGGCGATGCGAATGCCGACATCCTCAACACCGAACAGGGGCTTTGGTGCGCATCTCACAATGGCCAGATACTTGATGGCCGATTCGGCGGCCAGCCGATTCCCAGCGATTCACACAATAGCGTTCACGGCCATCTTGCTTCCTACGGGTACAACCATCTGTTTCTTGGAGCCCAATGGGGCGCCGGATCGAATGCGGCGAGTTGGTTCTACCGGAAAAAGTCGTTTGTGAATTTCCCCAGCAACATTATTACACACGCTGATAATGGGTATTCCTTTCCGAGCAACAATACCGGCTATAAATACTATACGAAGATCAGCCGCACAGCCCCCATCTTTAGTCCCACTGATCCCGATGATGTGATTGCAGGCCGGGCGCAGGACATGATTCCAGAATACCGAGATGAGCTCGTCTATCCACTCGGGGATCGCCATCTAAAGGGCTCCAATGCGGTGTGCCTGGATGGCCACGCCGAGTGGCAGACTCAGAAAAACTGGCACGATGGAGACTTCGACCACCGATGGACCGAGCTGAAAACGGACAAGGTGAAATTCCTCAAGGACTAATGGCCTTGGCCTGATAAATTTCACAAAACAAGAGGCCGTCGGCCTAATAGCTGGTACCCTTTTTTGTTTTTGTGATATCAGGAAATACCAAAGGGTCTTGCACGCCAACCTCTCCTAAGTCGTATCATTGCCATTTCACGACCTGCAAGGCTATAATTTGCCGTTCTATTACTTCACACCCCCAGTCTACATGTCGCCTACAGGAATCCCTGACGTTCGTTGGCTGGAAACTCAATAAGGTTGGTTGGCGAACGTATCATCCCCAGGAAATAGGATTGAGTGAAAAGGATTAGGTCATGGTAAGAAATAAAACAAATGGTTTTACACTGATTGAACTTCTCGTCGTCATATCAATTATCTCACTGCTTATCGCGATGCTCCTTCCCTCGGTCGAAAAAGCCCGTGCTTCGGGTGAACAGATCGTGTGCGCCACAAATTTGCGGCAGATGGGCATGGCAATGGAATCCTACATCAATGAATGGGATGACTGGATGCCATACTACGAGATGTGGTACGGCGATCACTACCGCTCAAAATTGAAGGTCGATGCAAGCGGCAACTGGTTCTGGGGCAAAGGCTTGCAGGAACTAGGCGAAATTCTGAACTCCTACCTCGACTCGGCGGGCGATGCAAATGCCGACATCCTCAATACAGAACAGGGACTTTGGTGCGCATCTCACAATGGCCAGGTGATCGACAACCGATACGGAGGCCAGCCGATTCCCAGCGATTCACACCGTAGCGTCCACGGCCATCTTGCTTCCTACGGCTACAACAATCTATTTCTTGGATCCCAATGGGGCGCCGGATCGAATGCGGCGAGTTGGTTCTACCGGAAAAAGTCGTTTGTGAATTTCCCCAGCAACATCATTACACACGCTGACAATGGGTATTCCTTTCCAAGCAACAATACTGGCTACAAATACGGGACAAAGATCAGCCGCACAGCCCCTATCTTTAGCCCCACTGATCCCGATGATGTGATTGCAGGCCGGGCACAGAACATGATTCCAGAATACCGAGATGAGCTCGTCTATCCACTCGGGGATCGCCATCTAAAGGGCTCCAATGCGGTGTGCCTGGATGGCCACGCAGAGTGGCAACTCCAGAAAGATTGGCACGCTGGAGACTTCGACCACCGGTGGACTGAGTTGAACACAGATCGAATAAAATACCTCAAGGACTAGTGGTCTTCATCTGACAAATTGCGCAATTCAAAAAGCCGTCGGCCTAATACCCGACGGCTTTTTTGTGGCACCGTAAGATCGCGTAGATCTGACTAAAAACCAAATCTATAATAAAGGATGCGGCACGACCAATTCGACCGCCCAGAGCCTGGGGCTTCGAACTACCTGGATATGCTATGTGCATATATTATAAGACTTACACCTGATGTTGCCCGATGACATGGCGTGTGATGACTTGCTAAAGCATTGCCATTTCACGGCCTGTAAGGCTATAATTTACCGTTCTATTACTTTACGTCCCCAGGAAATAGGATTGAGTGAAAAGGATTAGGTCATGGTAAGAAATAAGACAAATGGTTTTACACTGATTGAACTTCTCGTCGTCATATCAATTATCTCACTGCTTATCGCGATGCTCCTTCCCTCGGTCGAAAAAGCCCGCGCTTCGGGTGAACAGATCGTGTGCGCCACAAATTTACGGCAGATGGGCATGGCAATGGAATCCTACGTCAATGAATGGAATGACTGGATGCCATACTACGAGGCTTGGTACGAAGATCATCACCGCTCAAAGCTGAAGGTCGATGCAAGTGGCAACTGGTTCTGGGGCAAAGGCTTTCAGACTCTTGGCTCCGTCATGAACTCCTATCTCGACTCGGCGGGCGATGCGAATGCCGACATCCTCAATACCGAACAGGGGCTTTGGTGCGCTTCTCACAACGGCCAGGTAAATGATGATCGATTTGGTGGCGCACCGATTCCCACCCGGACAAGTAGCGCAACCCATGGCCATCTTGCTTCCTATGGATACAATTTCAAGTACATTGGCGCCCAGTGGGGCGTCGGATCGAATGCAGCGAGTTGGTTCTACCGGAAAAAGTCGTTTGTAAAGTTCCCCAGCAATATCATTACGCATACCGACAGTGGCTACTCCTATCCAGCCAACAACACCAGTTATAAATACTGGACTAAGGTCAACCGTACAGCTCCTATTTTTGATTCTACTGATCCCGATGATGTAATTGCAGGTCAGGCACAGGACATGGTGCCAGAATACCGAGAGGAATTGGTCTTTCCAGTCGCAAACCGTCATTTAAAAGGGGCCAATGCGGTGTGCCTGGATGGCCACGCCGAATGGCAGACACAGAAAAACTGGCACGCTGGCGATTTCGATCACCGATGGACCGAATTGAACACGGATCTGGTGAAGTTTCTCAAGGACTAGTGATCTTCATCTGGAAAATTGCGCAGACTAAAAAGCCGCTGGCCTAATGGCCGGGGGCTTTTTTTCTAATCCCCCGAAATATTCAAAGGGTATTATGTAATCACTTTGAGATTCGGTTTATTTGTTGATGTGACAATAAATAGCATCAAATACGTACCCATCGACAGGTACGGCAGGTAAGATATGAATCGACATCTTATCGACATACCAAACAAGGACCGGCTGGCCCAATGAAATTAGAACTAGCAGGACGTGACAAGCAGGGGCCGGTTCGCCTGCATATCGATGTCCAGAACCAATTTTCAACTACAGGCCATTGGCTGCGCGGTATCTTTCATTGTCATGTGGATCAAATCGCAGAACCCCACGCCGTCTGCGAACACTACCGACAACTGGGGTTCGATTTTCTGGGTTCATCGGATTACAACAGCGTAACAACCATGCCTCGCACATCCGGAAACCTGATCACCTTGCAGGGGGCGGAAGTCTACTGTCCGGCAAAAACTGATTTGCTTCACGTGATCTGTACCGGATTACAACATCATGTAACACCACTGAATGGCTCTCTAGATGATGTGCAACGACTTGTTCGGGACGTACAAGCGCAGGATGGATTGTCCATCCTGGCGCACCCGGCGTGGAGTGACCTGACTTGGCCTGAACTGATTAACCTGAGTAGTTCGGGTATTTCCGGATTTGAAGTTTCCAATCGACTTTGCTGGCGCATCAACGGGAAAGGACGGGCTGACCAAGTCTGGCAAATGCTATTGAACGAAGGATGTCGCCTTGCGGCCATCGGCGCCGACGATGCCAATAGTTGGGACGAGGATGTGGTCGGACAAACATGGACTGGCGTGCTGGCAACTGAACCAACTCTAAAAGGCATTCTTGATGCGGTACGATTAAATCGCACCTATGCCAGCGAAGGACCGCAAATAAGATCCATCGAATTACTCGAACCAGGTGTTGTCCGAGTACAGTCCAGTGCATGCGCCGCATGCCACTTTGTATCGCGTGGTTATGGTGCACGAACGGCACGGTCACTGAGGCTATCGGAGCAGTTTGAACTTGACCTTGCCGAAGATGGTTACCGAATTAAGGACTGGCTCTACATCTGCCTTGAAGACGAATTGGGACGCCGGGCTTGGTCCAGTGTTATTCCACTGACTGTAAGAGTATCACCTGCTTAAAGCAAAGATCAAATGAGATATTTCCGTGCACAATAACACGCGGAAATTACGGCGTAGTGCCCGACTTCTATTTCCCAAAACAACTCTAGATCCATCTGTTATTGACCAAATCGTCGAAGAGGGTTTCTGTGATGTTTGTGTGACATTCGTTGAAATGGAACAGATGTTCACGGACCAGGGATTCAATTTGGAGCAGGCGGAGCAGCTGGCACAAATGGCCCAGGAGCGGGGTCTAACCCTGACTGCCTTTGTGTCCTATATGAAATACCAGCACCCGCTATTGGCAAGAGAACCACAACGAGCCATGTTGGTCTGTGATCCATTGGATATTAACAACCGCAGCCTAAAGACCTCTGACATGCTCTGCCCCTTTCAACCTGACAACAAACAACGCTATCTGGATCTACTTGGAAAAATTACCAAACTGCCTGCACTACGAGAAGTTCATCTCAATGACGAGGCATCGTTATCCATTCGTAATTGCATTGGATGTTACTGCCCCCACTGCGCCAACCAGTTCGAGAAGCTCACTGGATCACCTCCACCACGTACGTGCAACTGGAGTGATTCGCTGTGGATAACATGGCTGGAAAACAGAATGCAGTCTTGGATTGATGTACACGCGGAGTTCCGTGACCATATAAAAAACACCCTTCCGTCCATTGCAGTCGGCATCAAACACGGCCCCAGGCCGGCTGCCATGTCCTTCAACCCCTGGAAGGAAGCAATCAGCCTGGCCCACGAAGCCGAATGCTTTGACGTACTGGCACTTAACCCCTACCACTTCACGCATATTCATATTGCTGATTTTAGACCACACCGTCGTATTGTTTCAGAAGTAACACGCACGCTCGTCGGTGCCTGCCTTGACTGCGACTCGAACGTTTACCCCCAGGGATTCATGCCTCCTGGTGTTAGCACACCTTTAAACCAGACAGGATGGTCTGTTGGCAGGAATCGTCCCCTTTGCACTTGGTGCTGACACCACCATGCCTTTTGACTATGTCTCCATGAAAACCATACCGGGGTACTTTGAAGCATTCGCAGAGACTCGCCGACTGCATGATCACCTGGAAAAAAGAACACCCTATGCCTTCGCTACCGTACTAAATCCAATGCAGTCAGAAATCCGGGGCCATGGCAACGAAAACTGGGGACGGTCCTACTTGGCTCACGTGGCAGAAATGATGTATCGCAGCGGCTTGAGTTGGCGGTGGTTCCACGATCGACATCTTGAAACACTACCCGACCGCCTAGCGGGCCCCTTGATCGTCCCTGATGCCCACTGTTTAACGCAAGACCAAATCGATGCCATCCACCAAGTGGTTGCCCGCGGTGAAGGCGTGCTCTGGATCGGCGGCGTGGCGACAGAACCCTGGCCCGGATCCGGACCGGCTCCAATTCCATCGCGGTTTCAGGCTGCCACATTTGAACTTAATCTGGATGACAACCACCCACTTGTTAAAAACATTACCCGCCCCGTAATGCTTGAAACACGAGTTGACTGGTCAGAATTTGAGGGCAAAACGGTGGGCAGGGTGGACGGACAGCCCGGATTGGTGCTGAATGACCAAAACAATCAACGTGAAGCGTGGCTGAGTGGGTTGCCTATGCATACCTATGTACGACCAGCGGACCACAGTCAACGCCGGATCCCAACCGGTGGAGTCGAACTGTGGCAACGACTACTCATCTGGTTGGCACAACGCCAACCATTGGTTCAACTTGACCCCTATCCGCCACCCAATGACTACGGCCGCACCAGACCCTGGGATGCACGAGATGTGCCTACCATGGAACTACTTCCGCTTCACTCTGATAACAGCGTGCTTGCGATTATCTTTCCGTATGCACCCGTTGGATTTAATGCCTCGCTTTTGATAACGCCCAGAAAAGGTACATACGTCAAGCATATCAAAGAAATATGGAAGGGCGAAGACCTTGACCCACAATACCTTCACAATCCATTGAAACAGGTTCGGATTCCCCTTCGGGTTCCAGCAAACTGCGAGTTGTTAGCCATTTTAATTGAATTCTAAAGAACATACCCTGATAATTTTCACAGATGCATGCTATCCTGACTTGACCAAAAGGGCGTTGCCAGCAAAGGTGTATGGTCATGTCACGTATATCACGTCGTACATTTCTACGAAACGCAGCAGCTGTATCGGCAGGATTCGCTGGACTGCACCGCTTCACCAGATGCACCGAGAATATTCAAACACAGCAACTAGGATACGGACCGCTACAACCCGCAAGTAATGGGTGGCTTGACCTGCCACCTGGCTTTAACGCTCAATTCATTGCGCGAACAGGCCAAACAATGGCCGACTTCCTGTTGCGGCCCGGCCAGCCGGACGGGATGGCTGCTTTCACGGACAAGGACGATAAAACAATATTAATTTGCAACCACGAGTTGGAATCGGCGCACGGCCCTTTTGGCCCAAATCTAGAACGCCTAAGCCAGATTCCACCCCATCTGATTTACGATCTGGGACACAATAAACCTGCAATGGGTGGCACAACAACCCTGGTTTACGACACGAAAACAAAACGTGTTGAGAGCCAATACTTGAGCCTAGCCGGTACGCGGCGCAACTGCGCTGGTGGCCCCACGCCGTGGAACAGCTGGTTGTCCTGCGAAGAAGACGTTGCGGTAATTGATGGTGATTGGCAGCAGAACCACGGCTATGTCTTTGAGGTGCCTGCATCAAGTACCGCCCGGCTGACTGAGCCAGTACCACTCAAGTCGATGGGGCGATTCGTCCACGAAGCAGTGGCGGTTGATCCGGAAACCGGCATTGTCTATCAAACCGAAGACCGCAATGATGGATGCATTTATCGTTACGTGCCGAACGAGTACGGCCGTTTAGCCAACGGGGGCAGATTACAAGCTCTGGCCATTCGTGAACAGAGATCTGCTGACCTTAGGAACTGGCCTGATATTGCTGCGACACCATTCCCCGTGGGCTTCCCTGCAGCCATCGACTGGATTGATCTAGATGACATCCAGTCACCGGCAAATGACTTGCGAAACCGCGCATTTACGGCAGGCGCCGCGCAGTTTTCACGCGGCGAGGGCATGTGGTTTGGAAGACAATCCGTTTTCTTTGCTTGCACCAACGGGGGACCAGCGCAACTTGGACAAATATTTCGGTATACGCCAAGCCCATACGAAGCAAGCGCAACCGAAGCTACAGAACCGGGGACGCTGGAATTGTTCCTTGAATCAAATGATGATGCAATTTTCAAGAATGCCGACAATCTCACCGTGGCACCTTGGGGTGACCTGCTCATCTGTGAGGATTGCAGTGGTGTAGACAGACTGCTTGGTATCACGCCACATGGCGAAACCTATCTTCTAGCCCGCAACGCACACAACAAATCCGAACTGGCGGGTTGCTGCTTTTCACCTGACGGCAGCACCTTATTCGTAAATATTCAAGACCCCGGTATCACATTCGCGATCACGGGGCCTTGGTGGCCCCATCGCCTTGCCAGTTGAAAACAGACCCGGAAGCCAACTTAGTGATCATGATCATGAGGTTCGACCGCCAGTCCGGCGGGCTTGATTTCATGGCCATGATTGTGGACATCGAATTGACTAACCGCAAAAGCCAATGCCAAGCCAATAAGCAATGAAAGCGACAATTTAATGCGGTCATGCTTATGAAAATGTAGTTCCGGGAGCAGGTCGCTTAGGGAAATAAACACAAACAACCCCGCGGAAAATGCAAGGGCTTCTCCAACTCCCCATGCACTGCCTGTCGCCCATGGAACGCCAAGGTGAAACAAAATCACGCCGACAGGAATTGCTAGGGCGAACAACGCATTGACCAAATGCCGCGCAATCTTTGTCCTGCCGCCGACTGACATCAAAGCCAGCAGTGACATCGAATCAAACGGTTTGTGAAAAAATATAACTAAAAACACAGCCAGTCCCGGCCAAACTGACCCATCTTCTGAAGTCACTGATGCAGCAAGGGCCACCCCAGCCAGGATGCTGTGCAGGGTCAGGCCCACCGCAGCACCACTCCACGTTAATGCGTGGTCATGCACCGGATCTCGATGATCATGGTGATTCCCATCAGTCGTGTTTTGGCAATGAGTCTCGGGTGTATCGTGATGGTGGAAGCAAAAGAACCTCTCCAGAAAGAACATCGCCAGGATACCGGCCACCATCCATCCGAAAACTCGTGGTGCACTATCAACAAACCCCAATGCATGGGGCGGCAAATGCAACAGCCCAACACCCAGCATAAAACCCGCAACAAAACTTAGAGACAATTGCATGCGACGGTGGGTAAGACGAATCCACAATGGAATCCATCCACCGATGAGCGAAGCGAGAAGTATGAATGCGCAATAGATTATCAAGTGAACCTGGGTGGACATGCATTCCCTATCAATAACACAACGATGCACTTTAATGTCGTGATGGCAATTTTATGCCAGTCCATACCGATATGCTGCCGGATACTCCTCAAGCGTTAACCGCTTGAGATCTGGATCATTTCTCCACTGGCACAACAATACCACGGATAATGATATTTTGACAGAATATAAATACAATGAAAGTGGGGATTGCGGTAATCAGCACACTGGTGAGCACCACCGGCTGTGGAGCGCCCATCTGCAACTGAAATATCCACACCATCAACGTCCACATCGATCGGTCAGGAATGATAATCAGTGCCATCATGAACTCGCTGTAAGCAGATGTAAAAGCGCCCAGCGCCAACACCGCCAGGATTGGCTTACTCAAAGCCATGGTCAATGACCAAAATTTGGTCCATTCACTGGCGCCATCAATATCCGCCGATTCGTAGATTTCTCGCGGTAGCGAATCAAAAAATCCTTTAAGTAAGAACAATCCATAACCGTTCGCCATGCTGGGAAGAATCAGGGCCCAGAACGTATTCAACAAGCTGGTGTGTGTGGCATCGTATCCAAACATTGATGCAACACCAGGAGCAATCCACCAGCCGGATGCAACCCCAAAAGCAATGGCTATGAGTCCCAGGGTAGTATCTGAAATCTTGGGGAATTTCTTAATTCCGATATAGAGCACGGCGGCACAGATGCAAGTCCCCGTCAGCAGATTCCATACGGGGAACTTCTTGAGAAGCAGAAAGGCAGGAATCATGGTCACTTCACCGGGGAATGCCATGGTTGCCATGCAGATCAAAAGCACCTTGTACTGGCTGGGTGGTTTATAGCGGGACAAGGCATAGGCGGCAAGCGGGTTAACCAGTAACGTCGCCAGAATCAAGAGGCCGCAATAAATAACGGTGTTGCGAACTGCCTTGCCGCGGAGAAACACATATTCGACGACATGGATATAATTTCGCCTGGTCTCCTCCCATCGAAAGGACGACTTGATGTCAAGCAGATCAAGATGATCCGCTTCTATGAGTGGCAGTGGCAAATCCCTGGCCTTGGCCAGATCGTACCTGCCATGGGCCTGGAGATAGTCAAGGAAATGCTGGCGTGGACCGTACACTTCAACCATTTCAAGCACACAGAACTCGCGACTCTCGATAAACTTGGACCAATCTTCCTGGGCACGTTCGTAATCGGGTACTGTTAGGGGAAATGGAATCTGACCAAATGCCGAATGTTCTGTGCGATGTATATTGTTATAGGTGTCTATATCGCCGTACATATCAACCTGATTCAAAAAGCGGTGGAACATCGGCGCCGCCTTCTCATCAAGGCGTATGAACGAAAGATTCAGTTCATTACGAACATATGCCTCCCAATCCTCACGCTGCGGGCCAGCGACCGGAGGTTTCCGTGATAACAGGACATGACGGTAGGAATCGTAGTCCGTACCGCATGCACTGTTGTACCTGTCGATCGTCGGATACTTGGGGCGAAGAAACGTATGCCAGTAATATCCATCTAAATTGACCGGCGCCCGATCCCACTTCGTTATATTTTCCTTGTAGGTTTCAGACGAATTTCGAAATTCATTTTCCTGACGCTTGATACCCGAACGATAGCGGCGGCTGTGCAGTTGCTCGAGAGGGAGCGTCAGCCTCTCCCAGGTAACAAAGCCCGTACCGTAATAATCGTTGAGTGCTTCCAAGCTGCCGTCGAATTGGTCCCACAGCATCTTGCGATACAGGCGGGCATGCAGCCGGTAATACCGCTGGCCTTCACTTTGGCCGATGAGGAACCACGCTATTGGCCATTGTGCTATGTCACGGTATTTTCGGTAGGTCTCAACCCATTGGGGGTCGAGGCTGTGGATTGGCTTGATCATCCGCCACCCACCGTAGGTGTGTTGATGCGCTGGCTCCAAAACATCTATTGCTTGATATCGGGCCTCAAGATATTTCTGATAAAGTACGCCATCATCCGACCAATATGCGGGATAAACCGAAAGGCCTTCCCTGTCCGTTTCGCTCTTAAATGACCCTGCAATCATCATGGCAAATGGATAGATCATGGTCAGACCGCCAACCGTCAGCGCAGTGAATATCGCCGCGTACACCGCACGGACTTTCCACGAGCGTCTTCCGATCTGACTGATGATGGGCATGGTTAAACTCGTATACCTACAAGCAGCAATTTCTGTCTTCTATCCGATCTTCTCGGCGGTTCTGAACTCCACTTGGCTTAGACGTTTCAATTGATACACCGTAAAACCGATCAAAATGGTCCCCAGGATCCACGCCTGGGCAGTGGCTAAGCCGAAATTTAATTTCGCAAAAGCCGTATAAAAGATCTGCAGACCCACCACCTCTGTATGGCCATAAGGACCGCCACCGGTCATCGCCAGCATGAAGCCGGCCGAACCGCGAATCGCACCCACAAGGGCGAATATAAAGTTGATCATGACCAGCACCTTGATCGATGGGATTGCAATATGAAACACTTTGTGCCAGATGCCTGCACCATCAATATCAGCCGCCTCGTACAGTTCCTCGGGAACAGTTTTGAGTGCTGCAAGGTAGATCAGGCAGCCTGGCCCCATGCCGGACCAGATCGTTGGTATTAAACAAAATGGCAAGGCAAAGGTCTTGGAATTAAGCCAATCAATGGGAAGGTATTCGATCTCCGTGTGGAAAATAAAATTGATCGCATCAACAACATAGCCGACCAATTGATTAACTGGCCCAGTAGTTGAGTAAAAGCTTTTCCATAGAAACAAAACCACGGCACCGGTAAGAATTGCGGGCAAGTAATAAATAACCCTGTAAATTATTTTTCCCCGTGGCACTTCTTGCAAAAGCATCGCCAGGAATATTGGCGCAAAGAATGCAAACAACATGTACAGCACTGCATATTTCAATGACACGTAAAGTGAAAACCAGAACTTTCGATCGAAAAGCGCATAGGCAAAATTCTCCATGCCAATCCACTTCGAGAACCCCCGTACGTTGTAATCTTGAAACGCCATCACGGTGCCGCGCGCCAGCGGGTAATACTGCCACAGCAAGATTGTGCCTACTGCAGGAATTAACAGGAAGTAGCACGAGGCGAAACGGCGAAACTGCCACCCCCCGCTATGTACAAGTTGCTCAGGGGTGAAGAATTTGAACACACGATAAAAGACAAAAGAAAACGCAATAACCGCAAGACTCACCGTGACCCAGGCAGCCATCAGCCTCCATCGCAACTCGGTTGGTGTAAAGCGATGAAGCATGTCACTGTTACCAACCTTCACCCAGTGCGAAAGAATCTCCGCAATGCGTTTCTTGGCCTGCTGCGCATTACCAGCATGGATCGCGTCGCGAATATCACGGTCGTCCCAAATCTGACTGATTGCCTTTGAAGGATAGTCGTAGACGCGTTGGCAGTTTTTGCCATAGGGTTCGGGCACACCATGGGCCCGTGCCTCTTGATAGGCCTTGTCCCATCCTGGCGGCACCTGTCTCACCAGCTCGGGGTACCCATGTTCTTTTAATAACGATGGATTGACGAATCGCCCGAACCCATTTTCAACATAGACTTGCGTGCGGATCTTCCGTGCTTGCGGCCCGTCGTACCAATAAAGGTACTTCCAAGCTGCATCCCGCTGCGTAGGGTCCTCTGCAAGGCCTGCATAGATCCCCATCATCTTCGCGTTTAGTTCGCTGCCACGCTTTTTCGTCGGGCCAAGCGGCACAGGGCCGAAGTTGTACAGGGTGGGATCCCGGCTCATAAAAAACCGCTGGTCCAAATACATGCTTTCCATACCAACCTTGACATCGCTGAGTTGGGAGCTGACGGAATAAATGATACCCTCAGCTGTTTCCCCATTAGACGTCTTGAACCGCTCCAATTTCAGGCGGGCCATGAAATAAGCTGCTTCTATCGCTTCAGGACTGTCAAAACTGCATTGCCAATCGCCACTGGCGTCTTCTTCCACAAGCTTGCCACCCATGGAATAAAGAAACATGAGGTACTGCCACCCGGTGATGGCGTTGTAAACCTTTAATCCATACCGGCGTTCACTTGGTTCCGTAAGGCGCTTGCCCCACTCAAGCATCTCCTCCCAATCGTGGGGTACTCGATCTGGAAGACCCGCTTCAGCAAACAAATCACGCCTATAACTTAAGCCCATGACCACTGGCCCCACGGGGAAAGACCACAAATGCCGGTGAACCTCCTGTGGCTGATCCACACCACGATGCATAAGGAATTCGCATTGCGTACCGTAGGGGCAGCGACGAAAGATGACTGGAAATATATTCTCCGGAATGCGCCGGCTGATCTGGTCCCAATTCGGTGCTGACGATTTGAGATGAGAAACGTACTCTTCACAACTCTTTAGATGGCCGTTGGGAATTAAAATCTTCTGCGATTCACGAAGATATGTACCATCGGCGATCTGCTGCGGCGTGGCATACGCCAAGGCCTCAACGTATCCGTCTAGCGGATAGAGCAGTTTATGCTTGCGGATATACGTGTCGGTCTGTCGAAAATTCACGTACATGCAGTCCGCGGGTATTCCACCAGCAACCTGCAGGAGTGGAACCATATCCATGGTCTCACTGCCAGCCAACCGCAGTCCGGTTGAACTGTTAGCCTGGATGTCCGGGTACGCATCGTGAAAAGCCTGAAGCACTGAGTTTTGAACAATGCTCTCCACTCCCGTCCCCGCTGGATCTGGCACACCCCAGCAGCGCAACTGGATGGGACGAGCCTGTTTGGCGTATTCGTCTGCAACTGCCGGCAAACACACCAAAAAGGGAATGGCGAATACCGCGATCTTGGATTTGACCATGAATATCTTCATTTACAGGCCGTTGTCTTTCCTGCCTTCATGCTGCCAGCAAGCCCCTGGACCACGCTCGCCTAGATGGATCCCTGACGGATCTAAACTGAACCTGATTACGCCATCTGCATCATGCTGGGATCCAACGGTGTGAATCAATCATCAGGGGCAAGTCCCCATGATTATAATGATCTTTATTCTGGATTCGAGCGAATATACCGATGCAATCCGTCAATAATCAACAAGCTAAGGTATTGGGGCGGAACGGTTACGATAGACACCCGGTTATCAGGTGCTATCTGACCTAAACGTTAGATCTGGCTGATCGCCCTTTCACAACAACGGCCGGATCTGACGCACGGCGAAATGATCCCATGTCATACAATGCACGTGCTGCAGGAATGACTATGGTCAACCTGCCAGCAATTCACCGTGCATCGATGAATATCACCACGATTAACCCTTGTGTTCCGGGCTAGGGTCGCGGTGATTGGCGATCATAAACGGAGCCGTCAAACCCGATAAGGGGCAATAGCACCAGCCAATCCCATCTCCCCACGGATACTATCCCGTCCACCTTGGCGACTATCCACCACCCGCCTGCTGCGTCTCCCATTTTTCCAGATGCTCAGCATAGGTGTTTGCCTGCGCCATGAAATCCAACTTCACCAGATCTTTCCAGGCTTCCCTTATCTTGCGGGCAACAGGACCGACCCCCCCATCACCCACCACCTGGTCTTCAAAGGTGGCAGCGTGAACCAAACAGTACGATGTGGAGGTTGCAAATATCTCATCCGCCGCAAGCGCCTCGTAACGGTCCAGGTTCATTTCCATCACCGGAATACCCAATTTGTGGGCCAACTCGATGGCGGTCCCGCGACTGACACCACGCAGAATATTGCGAGGTTCCGGCGTGAGTAATGATCCATTTTGGACCAGGAACACATTGGCACCTGTACCTTCGGTCAAATACCCATCATCATCAATCAAGACGGGCCACGCAGCGTGCCCCATCCTGGCCGCTTGCAAATTGGCAATTTGATAGTGCAGACGACTTCGCGTCTTGCACTTGGCGTCCACCATGCGGGCAGGCAGGGCTCGCTGTGAAGGCACGACCATGTTGATTCCGCTGTCGTAACTAGGTGCAAAACTGCCCATATGAGTGATAATCGGCCAGCAGCTGATTATCACCGTGGGGCATGGTCCATGGGCAAATGCAGTGCGATAAAAGTTGAGCGGGCCACGTGATATGTCATGCAGGATAATCCAATCCATCCCATCTGCTTCAGTTGGAATATTCTTCTCAAGCGTCTCCAAGGTCGCCTGTTCCATCTTATCAATGGACAATCCACAGTTGATCTCCAGCATCCGAAGTGATGCATACAGTCGTTCCAAATGTTGGCGTAGTCGGAAGGGTTGATGGGCAAAGGTACGCGTCACTTCAAAAGCCATATCCCCGAACATCAAAGCCGAGTCGTAGATGGACACCCGCGCTTCGTGTTCAGGAACATGCTCGCCGTTAAAGTATGTGACTCGTTTTGACATGATCCGGTCACTCCGCTTCGATAATGGTGATTTTGACGATTCGCTGCTAAAACAAAATTTCCAAAAACCGAGCGTCTGCCATCCTAGCAGATGGCAAACTTCTCATCCGTCATCCGATCAATCTGCCGTGGGCTGATCGGATGTGGACACATGAAAGGATTCCATGGCCGAATCACTCAAGGGCCAAATCGTTGACACTCACTTTCATCTGTGGAACAAGGGTATTAGCAGCCAAACCTGGCTCAAACCTGATCCTGATTTTTGGTTCAGGACGTTTGCGCCACCTGATCTTGAAGATGCTGCGATCAATATTGGTCTTGGGACCTGCGTGGCAATTGAAGCCGGCCGCACAACGAGAGAAAACAATGCCCTTGGTCAATGGGCGAACAATTCCAGCTTAATTGGTGCATTTATTCCTTACATTGACCTCGAAAGCCAGAATCTTGGCCAACAGCTTGATGCTTGGCAAGAACATGCCAAGTTTAGAGGTGTGCGGATGGGGTTCGAAGGTCATGCCGATCCAGGCATACTCCAGAGGGCAAGCATTCTTGAGGGACTCAGAGAAATCGCGCGACGGGAACTTATCTTTGAATTTCTCGTTTTACCAGCTCATCTTCATGACCTTCTCGTGGTCTTGGAAAAAGTTCCTCAGTTGCGGTGCGTCGTAGAGCACATGGCTAAACCCGGCTTGAAAAACACCGACCACCATGCGATCTGGCATCAGCAGATGCAGCTGCTGGCCAGGCACACTGCAGTGCCATGCAAACTTTCGCTGTCACCCCAGGCTTCTCGGGTAGATCAATTGCTCCAGGAACGTGGTCAACATTGGCCGACCCAAGCCATCCGGACACATAGTCTTTTTATGCTTGAACATTTTGGCGCAGACCGCCTAATGTGGGGCAGCGACTGGCCGGTATGTCTAATGGTGGATAGCTACAAAAACACCTGGTCGGCAATCGACGATTGCCTGGCCGACGTAACCCATGAAGACAAACGCAAGATATATTGCGACACTGCACTCGGTTTCTATCGACCTATCGTGGAAAGTGCGTCTATATGAAAGTCATCGCAGCCAGTAGCCTCAAAGACCTATCACACCGGATTCTTCTTGCGGCCGGCGCTGATGAGGTCAATGCTGATCAGGTTGCACAGCACCTGGTATCAGCAAAACTGGTTGGGGTAGATACACATGGCGTCTGGCAGTTGCCTGGATATATCACGGCAATTGGTAATGGCGATTTGCTGCCAAAATACAAGCCATCAACGCAATATTGCCGGGCAATATTTTCACGCAAAGCCGTCGCCAATTTATTGCATCGCAGGACAAAAGTGGAATCGACACAGAACGCTGCGTTGAATCACTTCAACCCATCGGACGCAGTAGCACCCCCCAAGAGGTCGGCCAGGTTGTGCTTTCCCTGGCAAGCGAATCGGCTTCCTTTCTTGCCGGAATAGAGTTGTTCATTTCAGGTGGCATTGAACTGGGCGTGGGCATTAAGCATCCATGGGCAATTGTCTAGCCATTGGAGTTCAAATGAACTCGTGGCCGCCTAATGACCTGTTCATGCATCAGGAAAGGGCTCAGCCGGAATTGACCCTGCCACGGTAGAATAGCATACGCATGATCGACGATTTGACTCTTGCTGGCCAACGATCAAAATTGTTCACAATCAGGAAATTAACCAAATGAGAAAAGTCCTGTTCCCGATCGGCGACGCAACTGAAACTGTTGACATGCTCTATCCCTACCTGCGTGTACAAGAAGACGGCTTTGAACCGGTGGTTGCCGCCCCCAAGAAACAGAAAGTCAATATGGTTCTACACGAAGTCAAGGCCGGCTGGAGCAACACGCGTGAATACGAGGGTTACACGATTGATGCCGACATCACCTTTGATGAAATTGTCGCCGACGAATATGTCGGGTTAATGCTCGCTGGCGGCCGCGCGCCGGAATACATTCGTTACGACAAGTCTGTAGTTAAAGCCGTCCAGCATTTTTTTACACAAAACAAGCCCGTGGGCTGTGTTTGTCATGGCATTGAACTGCCTGCCTATGCCGATGTCATCAAGGGCCGACGCGTGACAACCGTACCCAAGTGCCGGTTTGATGTGGAGGTTTGTGGTGGCATCTATGTGGACGAGCCATGTGTCGTGGATGGCAATCTTGTCAGTTGGCCCACATGGCATGAATACGGACATGGAATGCCGCATTTCATCGAACTTCTAAAACAGCAAAGTGCCCGCAAGTAATAATCTTCTAAGCACCAAATGTTTGCAATGAATAAACCAATCAAATGTGCCGTGTACGGAACTGGACATGCGCATATGCCCGGAAAACTGGATGTCCTGCAACGCCTCGATCAATGGGAGGTGGTTGGTGTTTGTGAACCTGATTCCGATTGTAAATCCACTCTGCAAAACGACCCAAGCACATCACAATGGAACTGGATCAGCGAGGAAGAACTCCTAACCGATCGTACAATCAAGATGATTGCCATCGAAAGCGACGTCCTGCGACTCATGCCACTGGCCACCAAGGCAGTTGAAGCCAGCAAACACATCCACCTTGATAAGCCGCCGGGCATACAACTGGATGAACTACGACAACTCCAGGATATCGCCCACCCCAAAAATCTAATCATCCAAATGGGTTACATGTTTCGCTACAACGAGGGCTTCAAGCTCGTTCGCCAAGCATTCCACGAAGGCTGGCTTGGCCATGTGCATTACATGCACGCAGCGATGGTTTCATCTTTTGGTCAGGATGAGCGAGATAACTGTGCATTTCACCCTGCCGGAATTCTTCTTGAGTTTGGCGGACATCTGTTTGACCAAATTGTCATGCTCATGGGTAAACCCCAGAAAATTACACCCTACATGCGGCATGACGGGAAGCATGATGACCAGTTCACAGATCACTGCACCACCATCTTGGAATATGAGCAGGCATTGGTCGTCGTTGAAACCTCAGCACTGGAGGGGCAAGGGTTTACCCGTCGCATTTTCGAGGCCGTTGGCTCCAATGGCAGTATCATCCTCCAACCTTTGGAACCACCAGCCGTGCGATTGCTGCTGGCCGAACCTGCCGGCGGCTACGAGCCAGGTGTACACGACATTGATATTCACCAACCGCCTCGCTACGAGGCCGATTTGGTGGAACTTGCCCAATGCATTTCTGGTGAACAACCGCTGCCATATACATCCGAACATGATTACCTGGCGCAAGAAACATTCTTGCGTGCCTGCGGGGTTGATCTATGAGCCCGAAAAATACTGTGCGTATCGCCATGGTTGGTGCGGGGGAAATGGCCCGTATAAATCACTATCCCGTCTTGGCTTCATTTGATGATGTTGAATTTGCCGGCATATGCGACTTAGACCGTGCAAAACTCAACGAAGTCGGCGATCAGTTTGAAATTGAACACCGGTTTGAGAACGTACAGGAAATGGTGGAATCAACCAATCCGGACGGAATCTATGTCATTGCCTGGCCGCACTATGTCTATGACCTATGGATATGGTGTCTGCAGCACGGACTGAATCTTTTTGTTGAAAAGCCCCTAGGCTTAACCCAGCACCATGCCGACTGCTTGGTCCATCTGGCCGAAGAAAATGAGTGTATTACGCAGGTTGGTCTCCAGCGCAGGACATGCCCCCTGCTGGTTGATGTTCACCGAAGATGTCTTGAAAAAGGTTCCATCACCCATACCGTATGTGAATTTTTTAAATTCCAACCGGGAATTTACCCCACCGCAACAGGACACTGGCTGGATAACGGACCGCACGCTGTGGATACGGTGCGGTGGGTGTGCGGTGGTGAGGTGGTGCATATCGAATCGCACTGCAGACGAATCAACACTCCCGATATCAACTGGGTACAGGCAACACTTCATTTTGACAATGGCTCCACCGGATTGATTATCTTCAACTTCACGAGTGGCAAACGAATTTTCAGGGTCCAGATGCATGCACCTGGAATCCTTGTAGATGCCGACCCAGAAGATGGCGCAATGGTATACACCGCAAATGCCCCCGACGGGCAACACATCACAACCCAAGAGGCTGCTGGCAGCGATGAACCCATTGATTACAAAGGACATCGTGCCAAGGATCGGGAATTTATCGACTCAATCAAATTCAGTAAGGAAATGACCAGTTCACCATTTCGGGATGCCCACAAAACCATGACAATTGTGCACTCGATCTTGGCCCAGGATCAACTTGGGCGTAGATAAACACTCCTGGGAACATGATGACACATGCGGCCATGGTCATTTCAGCTTTATAGCGCAAGGATTTTTCCGCCACTGGCAAGAATACTCAAGCTACTGGCAAAGTTGGGGTATTCCCAGGTGGAAGGGTATGGGGATTATGATAATCCCCGGCAGCTACGATCCGTGCTAGATCACTTGGGATTAACCATGCCAACCATACACATTGATCTGACAACTCTTCGCCAATCACCCAACCAGGCATTTCAAGTATCACGGTGCTTGGGTGTTGGCACCATTATCTGCCCCTACCTGACCACCGAAACACGACCGGTTGATACGCCGGGGTGGATTCAACTCGGCGATGCTTTAATGGCCGTTGCCAGTCAATGTCGCGCAGCAGGCTTTGATTTTGCGTGGCATAATCATGACTTCGAATTCAAGCAGTTACCAGACGGGCAATGGCCCATGAAGCTACTTCTGGATCACACTGATATTGGCTGGGAAATGGATCCAGCGTGGATCGTTCGGGCCAAGTCGGACCCGTTGGTATGGATCCAGAAATACGGGCCTCGATTGCAGGCCGTTCATCTTAAGGACCTTGCACCTGCGGGCGAAAATGCTAACGAAGATGGTTGGTCCGATGTGGGGTTTGGAACCATGAATTGGCCACAGTTGCTATGCGTTTTACAATCGACGCCCGCAAAATGGTGGGTGATGGAACACGACAAGCCCAATGACTTGGAACGCTTTGCCAAACGATCACTGGCAACTGCCAACAAGTTGGTACAGTAAAAAGGTGTTCCTTTGCCTGCCTGATGACCCAGTGTGGTTCACTTTAAAAGTTGCGCACGTCCCAGCCGCAGTAGGTGCAAAGCGCACCTAGCCCGTTTCTTAACCTGCCGCAGGGTCAAATCAATTCGCTGGTGTAAATCGTGCGTTCCGAAGTAAATAAGATACCTGCACGCCAGTTGGCCTACTCTGGTACAGGATTTGCTTTGCCCTATCGAGGAAACAATATCGCATTCTCGAATACCATACATGACGTTCAGATCAGGAAGTAGAACCAGCAGGTTTTCCAAAAGAGGCTAATTCCGTTGCATTTGACCCCAGGTGAAGTCATCAGCAATGGCATCCTCAAAACGCAAGCCACAAGGAGTGATGAGATGAAACAATATAAAAAGATCCCCGCGATAGGTGGCATATTACTAATGACCGCGGCGGCGGTATTTGGCGCGGCGCCAGTCCCGGCACTGGTCGATACTGAACCGGGCATCAACGTACCGTTCACTGGAGATCCAAATGATCCGGATACCTGGGATTATAACGCACAGGATTGGGGAATTCGGACATTCCGCCAAGGCGATTTCAAAATGGTGGAGTCGCCATTTTCCGATGTCGGCTACTTTTGCGGGGGTAACGAGGGGTTTACTGGAGAAGCAAATCCCTGCGCCAATGCAACCCTGCGATATCAAACGACGTACAAAGGCGTGCCAGATCCAATCGTCAGCATGAGTGAAAGTAAAGACTAGGTACTGCGGTTCGACTTTGATATCTCATTCCCAACGGGCGACACTTTTGGCAACGACAAACTTTTCGAGGTGAATGGCGCCTCGCTAAGCCAAGCTGGAAATCCGCGACGTGGCAACGACACGATGCTATTGAAAGGTGGGGGAGCAGAAGGGGGATCGGCCAGCGGTGATGGAATGCACACGTATGTCCTGGTACACGGTGCCTGTGCAGCGGTTGACGACTGTGGGGATTCTGATGTGACAACACCAATCGACAAGCAGTTGGACTCAGGTACGTTGACTTTGCACTACGATGCGTTGGCAGGAAACTATAACCTGTGGCATGACGACGATCTTCTGGTTGGCGGATTTGATTCCTTTAACGATCGTTACGATGCCTCCTTTATACAAATCGCCGGCGGTGGTCTCTCCTTTGAGAACGCGCTTTACGACAACCTTGTTTGGGGTGTTGTGTCTGACGCTGCAGCATGCGGGGCGGAAGGCCCTGGCAGTTCGGTGCCTGGCGATTTTAATTGCGATGGCACCGTGGACGTGGCTGACCTGGGCATCATAGGCGCCAACTTCAATGGTAGTAGCGTGACATACGTTGACGGCGACGCCAACTTGGATGGCGGTGTTGACGTTGCGGACCTGGGTGTTGTGGGTGCCAACTGGAGTGCCGCCCAGTCCGGCTCGCTGGCAATGGCGCTGCATGAAGCGGGGCTAAAGACACTCGTGCCTGAACCGGCGACCGTCGCAGTCATGGCCATCGGCCTGGGTTGTTTCGGCCGTCGTCGTCGAAAGTGAACCCGCCGACTTTTTGTCGTGTCAATGGGGGCGGCTAGATTCGAACCAGCGGAGGCATAAGCCAGCAGATTTACAGTCTGCCCGACGATTCCACAAACCACGATGAAACCACAACTTCCAAGCAGGCACCCGCAAACCCCAGCACTATCCCCAGCAGTCAGGTGCAGCAGACAGGCCAAACCGACGCGCAATCGACCGCCATCGAACGGGAACTGGCCAAGTTGGCAGATGTTGATCGTGATGCGATGACCAGGCACGTCATCGCACTAGCCACGATGTCCAAGAAACGA